>Ga0255212_1000036_pt1 | contig 54147 bp, 68 predicted proteins | sample Miss_Yuk_RepC_8d_FD_188425 | JGI IMG/M metagenome (GOLD analysis project Ga0255212, IMG submission 188425) | Freshwater microbial communities from Mississippi River, Louisiana, United States - Miss_Yuk_RepC_8d | ecosystem: Environmental > Aquatic > Freshwater > River | place: USA: Louisiana...
GTTCCTTGACCATTTCGGCCTGTCCAGCACCAATGATCTGCCGGGCATGGACGAGCTGAAGGCCGCCGGTCTGCTCGACAGCAAGATGGCCACCACCTATGGCGTGGTCGCACCGAGCGAGGCTGAGCTGCCCCCGGCCATTGATGGCGAAGGTCAGGACAGCGAGCCTGATTTCCTGCCCAGTGAAGAAACCGCGGCAGAATCTGCCAAAACTGAAGAAGCCACAGAAATTGTGGTTGCTGAAGAAATTGCAGCTGATGAATCTGATGATGCAGATGAATTCAGCGTAGAGGCCAGCGCCGAGATCGTAGAAGAAGACATCGTTGCCGAGGAGAGCGACGATGAAGATGACGATGATTTCGACGATGATGATGACGATATCGTTGATGAAGACGATAGCGATTTTGACGATGATGACGACGATGATGATTTTGATGATGAGGGCGAACAGGCCAGCACATCAGATGATGAAGCGGCCGTTGCCGATCAGGATGAAACTGAAGCCGTGGAGCAGGACGAAGAAGCCCATGTGCGTGAGACCGAGGTTGCCTAAATGAATTCCATGCGTTTGTCCCAGCTGTTTACCCGTACTCGCAAGGAGGTCAGCGAGGCTGATCCGTCGCGTAACGCGCAGTGGCTGGGCAAGGCCGGTTATGTCAGCAAGCTGATGGCAGGTGTGTATAGCTTTCAGCCGCTGGGCCTGCGCACGCTGGGCAATATTGAGCGTATCATCCGCGAGGAAATGAATGCGGTTGGCGGTCAGGAAGTGCTGATGCCGGCTTTGCAGCCCAAGGATAACTGGACCACAACCGACCGCTGGGACGCGATGGATGTGCTGTTCAAGCTCAAGGGGGCGGGCGACCGCGATTTGTGCCTGGGCCCCACGCATGAAGAAGTGGTTACGCCGCTGGTCACGCAATATGTGAACTCCTATCGTGACCTGCCGCAGGCCGTGTATCAGATTCAAACCAAATTCCGCAACGAAGCCCGCGCCAAGAGCGGTCTGCTGCGTGGCCGTGAATTCCGCATGAAGGATATGTATTCCTTCCATACCACCCCGGCGGATCTGGATGGTTTCTACGAGAAGGTCACAGCCGCTTATCATCGCGTGTATCAGCGGCTGGGTCTGGGTGAGCTGACCTTGCTCACCTATGCCTCGGGCGGCGCGTTCTCCAAATATTCGCACGAGTTCCAGACCATGACGGAATTCGGTGAGGACACCATCTACCGCGTGCCCGGCACCAACACCGCCATCAACAAGGAAATCATTGACGATGCCGACGCGCTGACGGGCATCGTGGCCGGCTACAAACCCGGCATGGAAAAAGACTTTGAGAGTGTGCGCGCTATTGAAGTGGGCAACATTTTCAAGCTCTCCACCCGCTTTGCCGATGCGTTTGGCGCCAAGTATATGGACACCGACGGCAAACCGCAGCAGATCCATATGGGCTGCTATGGCATTGGCCCCAGCCGCATTATGGGCACAATTGCTGAAGTGCTGTCGGACGACAAGGGCTTGGTCTGGTCGGATGAAGTGGCGCCGTTCCGCGTTCACCTCATTGCGCTGGCCCGCACGCCGGAAGACACCGCCAAGGCCGATGCACTTTATAATCAGCTGCTCGCCGCTGGTATCAGCGTTCTGTATGATGACCGCCAGGGCCCGCAGGCCGGTGAAAAGTTCAACGATGCCGACCTCATGGGTCTGCCGCATCGTGTGCTGATCAGCGCCAAGACCATTGCGCAGGGGCAGGTGGAATATAAGCCGCGCAAGGCCGACAAGGCCGAGCTGATTACGGCAGAGCGCCTGCTGGATATCCTCAAGGGCTGATTTTCCCCGTTTTATCCGGGCTATCACCACCGCGCTTGACCTTGGGCGGGCGGGTGTGCTTTATGCCGCCCAGTACTAGGGAGTAGTCGCCGTTCCTGAAACGGGGCCCTGTCAACAGACTTGCCGCAAGGCATGGCTGGGCCAGCTGCAAAGCCTGACGAGACTGATACGCGTAATCGCCATTCCCCGGTGGCGAGGGCGTGTATGGTTTCATCAGCCGGGGCGAGGATCATATGAGCGCCCTATCCACCACCATTCTGGCTTTTTCCATGTCGGCTGACGCCTTTGCCGCTTCTATCAGTAAAGGCACGGCGCTGCGCCGCCCGCGCCTGTGGGAGGCCGTGCGTACCGGGCTGGTCTTTGGCGGGGTTGAAACCCTCACGCCGATTGTGGGTTGGCTGCTCGGTCTGGCGGCCGCCAGCTATATTGCCGCCATCGATCACTGGATTGCTTTTGCCATTTTAGGCGGGCTGGGCGTAAAGCTGATTGTTGAAAGTCTGGGGCAGGCCGATGAGCCGCGCAGCAAAGCCAAGCCGCGCCGCCATGGCCTTGGCATTCTGGTACTGACGGCATTGGGCACCAGTATCGACGCGCTCGCGGTTGGGGTCACCCTGGCTTTTGTTAATGCCAATATCCTCATCACGGCGCTGGCCATTGGTGCGGCCACCTTTACCATGGCCACTATCGGCCTGATGACCGGCCATTATATTGGCAGCCGCGCTGGCCACTGGGCCGAATTTTTGGGCGGTCTGGGCCTGATAGCCATTGGCACTGCCATTTTGTGTGAGCATTTACAGCTGATTGTCTGGTAAGTTTGCCGCGTTGCCAAGGCCGTGCGGGTGGCCTAAATTGACCAGCGTGATTTTTTGGCGTTATTTTCTTGCCCAAGGAGTAGGCGATGGGTTCCATGAGTTTGATGCACTGGATTGTCGTGCTGGTGATTGTGCTGCTGCTGTTTGGCACCGGCCGTATTTCCGGCGTGATGCAGGAACTGGGCAAGGGCGTGCGCGGCTTCAAGGAAGGCCTGAACGGCAAGGACGACGACAAGAACGCCGACACCAAAATCCCCCCGCCGGGCGCGTAAGGATTTTTCATGTTCGATATTGGCTGGCAGGAACTGGCGCTGACGGCAGTTGTCGCGCTTGTTGTGCTGGGGCCGGAGGAATTGCCGGGTCTCATGCGCACGGCGGGCACGCTGGTGCGCCGCGCCAAGCTGATCGCGCATGACTTTCGCATGAATCTGGAGGACATGGCCGATCAGATCGAAATCGACGATTACAAGAAACAGGCCATGGCCCGCGCCAGTGAGATCGAGCCGCCAACTGTAACCGCCGACGGTAAACCGCTGGCGCCAGCGGCCCCGGCTGCCCTAACAGAGGCGCCAAAAGATTCAGAACCAGCTAACCCTCCGGCCAATTCACCGGCTAATTCAAAGGAGGGCGCATGAGCGAGACCGCATCCCAAAGCACCGCGCAGCCAGCCAGCGTGCCCAAGCCGCCCATCCTTGACGATGAGCTGGATGGCTCCAACATGACCATGCTGGAACATCTCACCGAGCTGCGCCGCCGCTTGCTGTGGTGCATCGCGGCGTTTTTGGTAGCGTTTCTGGTTTGCTATCATTTTGCGTCCAATATTTATGCGGTGCTCATGCATCCGCTGGCCGCTGCGCTGGAAGGCGAAAACCGCCGCATGATCTATACCGGCCTGACCGAAGCTTTCTTCACCTATCTCAAGGTGGCGGCGTGGGCGGCGTTCTTCATCTCGTTTCCCATTATGGCCGGGCAGCTGTGGCGCTTTGTGGCGCCGGGCCTGTATAAGGAAGAAAAGCGCGCCTTTCTGCCGTTTCTGGCGGCTACGCCCATTTTGTTCCTCACCGGGGCGTCGCTGCTGTATTTTGGCGCCATGCCGCTGCTGATCCATTTCTTTGTCGGCTTTGAAAGTCCAGGCGGGCCGGGCGAGCTGCCCATTCAGCTGGAAGCGCGCGTGTCGGAATATCTGGGGCTGGTCATGCAGCTCATCCTCGCTTTTGGTATCTGTTTTCAGCTGCCGGTGCTGCTGACCTTGCTGGTGCGGGCCGGGCTGCTCACCACCGAGTCGCTGATTAAAAAGCGCCGTCACGCCATTGTGGCGGTGTTTGTGGTGGCGGCCGTGGTGACCCCGCCAGACGTGATGAGCCAGCTGATGTTGGCCATTCCGCTGCTGGGGCTCTATGAATTATCGATTCTGGCCTGCCGGTGGGTTGAGAAAAACCGAGCCAAGGGCTAAAAGGAATGTCTGAAAAGGACATTCCAAATGCACGATATTAAATTCATCCGTGAAAATCCCGCCGCTTTTGATGCCGGTTTGGCGCGTCGTGGGCTGGAGCCGCTGTCGGCCGACATTCTGGCGCTTGATGAAAAGCGCCGTGCGCTGCAGACCTCATCGCAGGCTTGGCAAGCGCGCCGCAATGAAGTGTCTAAGGAAATTGGCAACGTCAAGAAGGTGGGCGGTGACGCCAGCCAGCTGATGGCCGAAGTTGCTGAGCTTAAAGAAAAGATCGCCGCGGCTGATGCGAATGAAGCCGAGCTGGGGCAGGAGCTGAGCCTGCGTCTATGCACCATCCCCAACATTCCGCAGGCCGATGTGCCCGCCGGCAAGGATAGTGACGACAATGTAGAAACCCGCCGCGTGGGCGAGCCCAGCCGCAGCAATAATCCCAAGGAGCATTTTGATCTGGGTGAAGCGCTGGGTCTGATGGACTTTGAAGGCGCGGCCAAGCTTGCCGGGGCGCGCTTTACCCTGCTCAAGGGGCAGCTGGCCAGCCTTGAACGCGCGTTGGGTCAGTTCATGCTCGACCTGCATACGCGTGAGCACGGCTATGTGGAGATGAACCCACCGCTGCTGGTGCGTGACCATGTGCTGTTTGGCACCGGTCAGCTGCCCAAGTTTGAGGAAGACCTGTTCAAGCTCAATACTGGCCATTACCTGATCCCCACATCTGAAGTGCCGCTCACCAATCTGGTGGCCGAGGCCATTACCCCGTCAGAAGAGCTGCCGCTGCGCATGACCGCGCTCACGCCGTGCTTCCGCTCGGAAGCTGGCTCGGCCGGTAAGGACACGCGCGGCTATTTGCGCCAGCATCAATTCTATAAGGTTGAGCTGGTCAGCATCACCACGCCGGATGAATCCGTCAATGAGCATGAGCGCATGATTGCCTGTGCCGAGACGGTGCTGAAAAAGCTGGAGCTGCCGTTCCGTACCATGACGCTATGCACGGGCGATATGGGCTTCTCCTCGCAAAAGACCTATGACATTGAAGTGTGGTTGCCGGGCCAGAACACCTACCGCGAAATTTCGAGCTGCTCGAACTGCGGTGACTTCCAGGCCCGCCGCATGAATGCCCGCACCCGTGCCAAGGACGAAAAGAACACCCGCTTTGTGCATACGCTCAACGGATCGGGCGTAGCGCTGGGCCGGGCGCTGATTGCGGTGATGGAGAACTATCAGCAGGCGGATGGCAGCATTGCCATTCCCGCCGTGTTGCAGCCCTATATGGGCGGCCTCAAGCTGATTGAAGCCAAGCGCCTGAAGGCAGCCTGATGCTGAAAGCTCCGCTCAAGCTGGCTGATGCGCGTGTGCTGCTCACCAATGATGACGGCATCGACGCCCCCGGCTTGGCGGCGCTGGAAGACGCTTTGCGCGGCAAGGTGCGCCAGCTGGTAACAGTAGCGCCGGAGCGCAACCAGTCCGGCTGCGGGCATACGGTGGCGGTGGCGCATCCCATCCGCTTGCGCCAGCTCAGCGAACATCGCTTTGCGGTGGATAGTACGCCGCCTGATTGCGTGATCATGGGCGTGCGGGAAGTCATGCAGGGCGTGGCGCCGGATCTGGTGATTTCCGGCATCAATAAAGGCCATAACATTGGCGAATATGTGCATTATTCCGGCACCTGCGCGGCGTGCTATGAGGCGGGGCTGATGCGCTTGCCTTCCATCGCGCTCAGTCAGCAGATGGCTGCATCCGGGCCGGATGATTTTGATTGCGCGCAGGGCTGGGTGGCCCAGCTGGTTGAGCGCTATATCAGCCAGCCATGGCCGGGTGATTGTTTCATCAACATCAATTTCCCGGCGCGTCCCTCGGTGCAGGTGACGGATGTTGCACTGTCACGCTTGGGCCGTGTGCTGCAAGGCACCGGTTACATCAAAGGCAAGGACCCGCGCGGGCGTGACTATTTCTGGAATGACTGGTGCGATGACATTTTGCAGGCGGTCGATGCGGCTGCAGATACCGACATCGGCGCGCTGGCGCGTGGTGCCATTGCGGTTACGCCTGTTGCGATTGACCAGACCGACCGCGCGGCGCTGCTGGCCATGCAGGCTACACTCAAGGTTCCGGCATGAGCTCACCCGCGCGCAAGATCCGCCTGCTGATGAAATTGCGCGAGAACGGCATTGCGGATGCGCGCGTGCTGGCGGCGATTGAAAAAATCCCGCGTGAAGCTTTCCTGCCGGATATGTTCCACGACCGCGCTTATGAGGATATGGCCTTGCCCATTGGCCATGGCCAGACCATCAGCCAGCCGCTGGTTGTCGCGCATATGACCCAGCTGCTGGAGATCAGCAACAAGGATAAGGTGTTGGAGATCGGCACCGGCTCAGGCTATCAGGCGTCGGTGTTGGCGCAGCTGGCCCGCCGGGTTTACACCATTGAGCGGCACCGCCCGCTGCTGGACATGGCCAAGGGCCGTCTGGAAGGGCTGAAACTGCGCAATATCAGCAGCCGCGCAGGCGATGGCATGCTGGGCTGGCCGGAAGTGGCGCCGTTTGAGCGCATCATTGTAACGGCCGGCGCTTTTGGCAAACGGCCGCCGGTCAAGCTGCTGGAGCAGATGGCCATTGGCGGCATCATGGTGCTGCCGATGGGGGATGATAAGGCCAATCAGCATCTCTATCGCATTACCCGCGACGAAACGGGCTATAGCATGGAGCAAAGCTGGCCGGTAAGATTTGTCCCGCTGCTGCCCGGTGATCCCGGTCAGGAGCCCGAGCCGGATGACCCGCTGGCCACCTTGTACAAGCATGTACCCAAGCAGGAGGAATTGCTGTGAAACGCTCTCGATCCCTGATGATGTCAGCCGTTGTCCTGGCCCCGTTGCTGGCGCTTGGCGCGTGTGCGCGTGACGGCGGCCCGGCCCCGGTTGAATATCGCGGTGTTGGCGCGGGCGAGACCAGCCCCGGCATGGCCAATGCCAGCGCGCGCACCCAGCGTTATGCGGCAGCTGCCGCTAACACTATTCCGCCGCCTTCTTATCAGTCCTCGGCGCAGGTGACTGGCAGCTCAATTCAACGTGAGACCTTGGACGAGCCGAATGATGCTTATGCCCAGCAGGCTACCGCGCCGCGCCCGGCGGCTACTGCATCAGCACAGCCGACAACGTCAGATGGTCAGTCGTTAGGCCAACAATCGCTCTCGCCCCAACCGTTTGCCTCACAGGCGGCCAGCGCCAGTGCGGTAGAGGCGCGCCCCAGCGCAGCGCCCGCCACCCAGCCAGTTCAGCCGCTTAGCGGTCAGGCTGGTCAGCCGGTGACATCGATTGATCGGGATACCGGAAATAGCGGCGCGCCCGCCGTGCAGCCCACGGCAACGAATGCGCCGCGCGCCAGCGCCCAGCTGATGGGTGAGGGCAGCTATGGTTGGCCGCTGCGGGGCCGCCTGATTTCAGGCTTCGGCCCCAAGACCGGCGGACAGGCCAATGACGGCTACAATATCGCGGCGCCGCTGGGCACCTCGGTTTATGCTAGCAAGGACGGCACGGTGGCCTATGCCGGTAATGAGCTGCGCGGCTTTGGCAATATGGTGCTGGTGCGTCATAGCGGCGGCATGTTTACGGTTTACGCCCATCTCGATCAAATTAACGTGCGTAAAGATCAGAGCGTGACCAAGGGGCAGCCGGTCGGCACCGTTGGCCAGTCCGGCGGCGTGAGCGAGCCGCAATTGCACTTTGAAGTGCGCCGGGGGTCTACCCCGCTCGATCCGGGCAAATATCTGGGGCAATAGCACTCGCGAATCAATTGCGGCTCTGCTAGAACATCCTCAACGGCCGGATACAGGCTGAGGAGGCATGATGGGCACCATGGTGATGGAACGTCTCGCGGCGTTCAAACAGCGTAAGCAGGCCGGGCAGACCATGTCGCCCGCTGATATTCTCAATGGCGTCATGGCCGCCATGAACAGGCAAGACCGGCAGCTCTCTCAATCAAGATCAGGGGCGCCGGTTTTTCGTTTAAGGCCCACCGCAGATGCGATCATTCCTGCCCAGCGGCCCTCTGCACCGCCGCCATTAGCTCAGCCTTCTGTCAAAGTGGCCAAGCCGCGCCATGATCAGGATATTGAAAACCCGTTCCCACCGCCGGCTGAAACCTTGCGTCTATTGCGCATTGGCGAAGCACCCGCCGTGCGTGATTTTAGCGGCAAGCCGGTAGCTGGCGGCTCTCTGGCGGCGATGTTTTATGAACAAGCCGGGCTGTGCTGTTATTGCGGGGATGAGATGACACTGCCGCCCCCCGGCCTGCGCAAGGGACATGGTCATCTGACCGATGCCGAGCTGACAGCGGTCAACACCACCTGCGTCACGCGTGACCATATTGCGCCCAAGTCGCAAGGCAATCCCGGCCGCTGGTTCAATTACGCGGCTGCCTGCCGTTTATGCAATGAACAGAAGGGCGACATGCCGTTGCTCACCTTCATTTTGGGCCGCGCGACCGGCAAGCTGGGGGAATATCGCCAGCTTTATCGCAAGATCCAGAAAAACCACGAATAATCGGGCTGTTGGCGCGCCCCGATTCGCGGCCGATTTCCCTATTATCTGCCCCGATTATCTCGCCATTATCTCATTGAAACTCCTGTCAGGGCGGCTATAGTCGCGCCACTTGAGAAGGGATCTGACATGTTTATTTCTTCAGCTTTTGCATCGACCACTTCGGCCGCTACTACTGCCGCCACTAGCGCTGCTACGCCGGCCGCTGGTCTGGCTGGTATCCTCAGCAGCTTTGCCACGCTTTTGCTGGTCATCTTCATTTTCTATTTCTTCCTCGTGCGTCCGCAGCAAAAGCGCATGGCTGAATACCAGAAGCTGGTGGCCGGTCTGCGCAAGGGTGACCGCGTGGTGACCTCGGGCGGCATCATCGGCACGGTTCACCGTGTTGAGACCAACAGCCCGGATGTGGTGGTGGAGATTGCCGAGAATGTGCGTGTGCGCATTCAGCGTTCGGCCATCGCCGAAATTCTGGCCAAGACTGAGCCGGTTGCTGACAGCACCGAGCAGAAGTCGGCCTGATCCATTCGTCTTCTTCGTCAGGACATCTAGACATGAGCAATAATTCCGGCGCGTCGTTTCTTTATTACGCAACGTGGAAAAAGTGGCTGACCGTTATTCTGGCGGTACTCTCGGTCATTTATGCCGTGCCTAATGTCCTGCCGCGTGAGATGACGCAGCCGCTGACCGAGAAATATTCGCGCTGGATGCCGGTACATCCGGTCAATCTCGGGCTTGACCTGCAGGGTGGCTCTTATCTGCTGCTGGGCGTAGATATCAGCGTGGCCATGAAAGACCGTCTGACCACCATGGTCGATGCGGTGCGCAGTGAGCTGCAGAAGGAACGCATCGGCTATATCGGCCTTGGGGTAGATGGGGCGGATGCCATTTCCTTTGACCTGCGTGATACTGCCGACGGCGAGAAGATGCGCAGCCTGCGCAACGCCATTGACCGCGAGCTGACCATTGAGCAGGACGGCGCCAAGGTGCGTCTGCGTCTGCCGGAAGTGGCGATCAAGCGCTATGAGCTGCAGATCATCGAGCAGTCGATCGAGATTGTTCGCCGCCGTATCGATGAAACCGGCACCAAGGAGCCGCTCATCCAGCGCTCGGGCGATGACCGCATTCTGTTGCAGCTGCCCGGCGTGAGCGATCCCGAGCAGATCAAGCGTCTGCTCGGCCAGACCGCCAAGATGACCTTCCATCTGGTTGATGAAACCGCCACCATGAGCGGCGGCCTGTCGGCCCCGCCCGGTTATGTGGCGCTACCCGACCGCGAGAATAGCGGCCGTATGACGGTTATTCGCCGTCAGCCGTCGCTCTCGGGTGAAACCCTCAAGGACGCACAGGCCAGCATGACCGCCAATGGCCAGCCCGCCGTGCATTTCAGCTTTGATGCCATGGGCGCGCGCCGCTTTGCCGAAATCACCAAGGAAAATGTGGGCCAGCAATTTGCCATCGTGCTGGACGGCAAGGTGCTGACTGCTCCGGTCATCCGTGAGCCGATCACCGGCGGGCAGGGCCAGATTGACGGTAACTTCACCCTGCAATCGGCCAGTGAATTGTCGCTACTGCTGCGCGCGGGTGCGCTGCCCGCGCCACTCACCGTGCTGGAAGAGCGCACGGTTGGCCCGGGTCTGGGTCAGGATGCCATTCAGGCGGGCAAGATCTCCGGCATTGTTGGCGCGGTGCTGGTGTTTGTATTCATGCTGGTCAGCTATGGCCGCTGGGGCGTTTATGCCAACGTCGCGCTGGCCATTAACGTGGCCATGATCTTTGCCGTGCTCTCGCTGCTGGGTGCTACACTTACACTGCCGGGCATTGCCGGTATTGTTCTGACCATCGGTATGGCGGTTGATGCCAACGTGCTGGTGTATGAGCGCGTGCGTGAAGAGCTGCGCAATGGTCGCACGCCGCTCTCCGCGTTTGATGCGGGCTATAGCCGCGCCATGGCCGCCATTGTGGACGGTAACCTCACCACCATCATTGCCGGTGTGGTGCTGTTTACGGTTGGCTCTGGCCCGGTCAAGGGCTTTGCCGTCACGCTGGTGCTGGGTATTGTGACCTCGGTTTACTCCGCCATCATGATTACGCGTATGCTGGTGCTGCATCATCTGCGCAGCCGCCGCCCGGCCACCATCAATATCTGACGGAGCACGTCGCGATGGACGTTACCCCGGTTCTCGCTGCGACTGCCAAGCCGGTCGATAGTTACGCGCCGGGGCAGTTCCGTGTGGCGGGGGCGGTCTGGGTGGGTGCCGTCTGGCTGCAGCCTGCCTTGGTGCAGCCCGCGCCGGTGAGCAACTATGCCGAGCTGACGCTAGAACATCTGGCCGTGATCTTTACTGCACCTGACAAGCCGGATGTGCTGCTGCTGGGCGTTGGCGCCTTACAGGACAGCCTGCCGCCCAAAGCCTGGCGTGACGCGGCCCGCGCCGCTGGCGTAGTGCTAGAAGCCATGAATACCGGCGCTGCCTGCCGCACCTGGAACGTGCTGCTGCTGGAAGGCCGCCGCGTGCAGGCGCTGCTGTTTCCGGTTTAAGGTTATATTTATTTAAGCCCGGGGCTGCGTGAGAGCAGGAAGGGCATGGGCGCGTCCGGTTTGGCAATGCCGCCGGGGGTTTCTTCGTTCTCGTCACGCCAGATGCGAAAGCGCTGATATTCAAACATCAGGGTGTCCATCCAGTCGCCTGGCCGCATCAGCTTGCCATAGCTGCACAGCACCAGCCGGTTGAAGTTGTCGCGCACCTGGACGCGTTCATGGCCATCTACCGGCAAGACCCACATGATGAAGTTTTTGGGATGCTTTTTGCCCAACGACAGGCGCAGGCTGTGCGGGCCGCGGCGGGTGCTGTCCGGCCAGTGGCGCAGGCTGTCAAACTTGTCCATCCAGCCATCGTCATCCTCAATGCCCCAGGTGCGGGCCATGGTGGCAGCCACGTTGACCAGATTGGCCTGCTCTGCCATCTCGTAGAGTTGCCTTTCGTTGGGTGGGGTGACGTGGGGCTGGTTGTAAAAGGCCGGGTGCTTCTGTGCGGTGTCCTGCAGGGCCTGATATTGTTTGGCAAAGGGCGGCTTGCTGGAGATCATCCACAGCCAGCGCATTTGGCTGGCGGTGAGAGGCGGCGTTTGCGCCTGCTCGGTCGGCTGGTCCATGCTTGCATCTCCCTGATGATCTGCCCGTGCTACCTGTTACTTCCGCCTGTTTGTTGGGTGGGGGCGGTTTTGGGCAGATTAGAGCAAAGCTGACGGAAAATGCCAACAAAAAACCCCACCGGTGAGGGCGGGGTTTTAAGTTTGACTGACCTAAGCGTTACTTGCGCTTGTCCAGCGGTGTGAATTCACGCACATCCGAGCCAAGATACAGCTGACGCGGGCGGCTGATCTTCTGGCTGGGTTCGGAGATCATTTCCTGCCACTGGCTGACCCAGCCCACGGTACGGGCCACGGCAAACAGCACGGTGAACATGGACAGGGGAATGCCCATGGCCTTGAGGATGATGCCCGAGTAGAAGTCCACATTCGGGTACAGCTTGCGCTTGACGAAGTATTCATCGTTCAGGGCAATGCGTTCCAGCTCCATGGCGATGTCCAGCAACGGATCGTCCTTGATGCCCAGTTCAGCCAGGACCTCGTCGCAGGTCTTCTTCATGACCTTGGCGCGCGGATCGTAGTTCTTGTACACGCGGTGGCCAAAGCCCATCAGGCGGGCCTTGCTGTCCGGCGACTTCACTTCGGCGATAAAGGCCGGAATGTTCTTCTTGTCGCCAATTTCCATCAGCATGTGCAGCACCGCTTCGTTGGCGCCACCATGTGCCGGGCCCCACAGCGAGGCAATGCCCGACGCTACGCAGGCAAACGGATTGGCGGCCGAGCTGCCGGCCGTGCGCACCGTGGAGGTGGAGGCGTTCTGCTCATGATCGGCATGCAGGGTCAAGATGCGGTCCATGGCGCGGGCCAGAACCGGATTGATGACATAAGGCTCGGCCGGAACGGCGAACATCATGTTCAGGAAGTTCTCGGCAAAGCCCAGATCATTGCGCGGATAGACAAACGGCTGGCCAACCGAATATTTGTAGGCCATGGCGGCAATGGTCGGCATCTTGGCGATCAGGCGGTGGGCCGAAATTTCGCGCTGCACCGGATCATTGATATCAAGGCTGTCGTGATAGAAGGCGGAGAGGGCGCCCACGGTGCCCACCATAATGGCCATCGGGTGGGCGTCACGGCGGAAACCGCGCAGGAACGCCACCAGCTGCTCATGCACCATGGTGTGGTGGGTGATGTCGAAAATGAACTTGTCCTTCTGGGCCTTGTTCGGCAGCTCGCCATGCATCAGCAGGTAGCACACTTCCATGAAGTCGCTGCGCTCGGCCAGCTGGTCAATCGGATAGCCGCGATGGGTCAGCACGCCCGCATCGCCATCAATATAGGTGATGCCGCTTTCGCATGCGGCGGTCGAGGTAAAGCCGGGGTCAAAGGTAAAGCAGCCGGTTTCGGCATAGAGCTTGCGGATGTCGATGACATTGGGGCCAACGGTGCCGCCGAGTACCGGCATCTTCACGGTCTTGCCGGATTTGTCAAAAGTCAGGGTTACGGTATCAACCTGCTGCGGCGCGGCGCGGTTGGCTTTGGGGGTATCGGCGGGCATGAAAAACCTCGTACGGTGAGTAAGTCAGGACACGAACACAACATGGCTCGATCCGGCCCCATTGCACCCCAGGCTGGTTAATTTTTCCTGACCGGGGTGGGGTGTAACCGGGCAGCGCTGTTATTTTTAAGGACTGTGTTAGTTTGGTCATCAAAATGCGGTGTTTTATAGGTAAGTCGCACACATGTGCATTCGCGCATCCGGCGGTGCAGCACTTCATGAACAAACGTTAACCATGAATGCTTTTGACTTATTCCCCACCAATCCGGCACTTTAGATGAGCGCCAGAGACGAGTACCGGACATGAGTATTGGCGCAGCAGATTGGGGTAGGCGACATTCATGCATTTTCCTGTCAGGAATATTCAGTCCGGTGTTTCGGCGCTGGCCTTGTCGTTCGCGGGTCTGGTCATCGGCGGCGCGCCGGTACAGGCAGCCTCACTGCAGGATGAATTGCCCTCTCTTAAAGTTCAGCCGCGTGCCATTCAGCCCGTGCTGGGGTTGGTGGTGGGCCGCATTGGCGGTGCCAGCGTATCAGACATGAACATGGAGGCCTGTTTAAGCCGGGGCGCGCTCAGCGCCGCGCGTTTGTTTGCGCATAGTCCTGCGCGCTATGGCAGCGTCAGTGGCATCTGTCTGCGCGCCGGGCATGATGTAAAAGCCTTGTTCCTCACTGAATCTGCCGGGTTGCAGGCGCGCGGTCTGGTGCAAGATGGTAGTGATCCCGCCCAGCTGCTTGATTATCTCAATAGCCGTGGTCTGCGTCAGGTTGGGGTGTCGTATACCTGCACGCCAGCGCAGCAGCCGCAGTTGGCGCAGCAGCTGGCCGAGGTGGCTTTGCGCGCCGCGATCAGCGCCACGTCAGATGTTGTGCCGGTTGATGTGCAGCAGGTCAGCAGTCTGTGCAAAATCACCCGTACTTATATGGCCAGGTCCGTTGTGCCGGCCGGGCAGGTGAGTGGCCAGATGGCTGACATTGCCAAGGACGAGCCTGTTCCCGTGCCCATGCCCAAAATCCGGGACATGGTGCGCACCGCGCCGCCCAAATTCTGGCTGTAATCCCCACGACTCCCTCATCTTTCGCAATTTTTTGTGCTGTTCTTATGCCCCCTTGACGATGAGAACAAAACATGAATACTAGGGACAGTTGAGTCGCCGCGCACATGCCTGCGCAATTTTACCTGAAGGAGCTGTTCATGGCCGCCAAACCCGATATCCGCCTGGTCGATAAAGAGAAAGACACGGAAAAGAACAAGGCGCTGGAAGCCGCGCTGGGCCAGATTGAGCGTGCCTTCGGCAAGGGCTCCATCATGAAGCTGGGGGCCAGCCAGCAGGTCGAAACCGAGGTGATCTCCACCGGTTCGCTCGGTCTTGATATTGCGCTGGGCATCGGCGGTCTGCCGCGTGGCCGCATCATTGAAGTATATGGCCCGGAAAGCTCGGGCAAGACCACCCTCGCGCTGCAGGTGATTGCCGAAGCGCAGAAGATGGGTGGCACCTGTGCGTTTGTTGACGCCGAGCATGCGCTCGACCCCGCTTACGCCAAGAAGCTGGGCGTCAATCTGGACGACCTGCTGATCTCCCAGCCGGATGCCGGTGAACAGGCGCTGGAAATTGCCGATACGCTGGTGCGCTCCGGCGCGCTTGACGTGCTGGTTGTTGACTCGGTCGCTGCGCTGGTACCGCGCGCCGAACTGGAAGGCGAGATGGGCGACAGCCATATGGGGCTGCATGCTCGTCTGATGAGCCAGGCCCTGCGCAAGCTCACCTCCAGCATTTCCAAGTCGCGCACGCTGGTCATCTTCATCAACCAGATCCGCATGAAGATCGGTGTGATGTTCGGCAATCCGGAAACCACCACCGGTGGTAACGCCCTCAAGTTCTATGCCTCCGTGCGTCTGGATATCCGCCGCATCGGTTCCATCAAGGACAAGGAAACCGTCACCGGCAACCAGACCCGCGTCAAGGTCGTCAAGAACAAGCTGGCGCCTCCCTTCCGCGTTGTTGAGTTTGACATCATGTACGGTGAGGGCATCTCCAAGACCGGCGAGCTGCTGGATCTGGGCGTAGCCGCCAATGTGGTCGAAAAGTCGGGTGCGTGGTTTGCCTATAGCGGCCAGCGCATCGGTCAGGGCCGCGAGAATGCCAAGCAGTTCCTGCGTGATAATCCGGCCATTGCCAGCGAGATCGAAGGGAAGATCCGCGCCAATGCCGGCATTGTGGGCGACGCCATGATGGCGGGCCCCGAAGGGGACGAAGCCGCCGACGCCGAATAAGCGTCATTACAACAGAACCCGCTGACCTTACCCGTCAGCATGCGGGCGGAGATCCGGTGGGGCCTCCGCCCGTTTCTTTTGACAATTTTAGTGTCTGAATACTTAAGGCGGTAACTCGCAAATTTGCTGCCTTGTCATTCTGGTCTGGAATTTCTAGATGAGGTTAAAACCTCTTCTTTGATGTCAGTTTCTTATGTAGGGGTTTGATGATTCCGATAAGTGCCGTCATGAGTGTAACTGTGGTGGTTGCGTTAATAATCGGTCCCAGAATAAGCGTTAGTATGGCCATCATGAGCGGTGAGTCATAACCTGGAACCGATGTTGCCCCGCGGCCGCTGATAAACCACAGCCCAAGAGGGCAGATGGATGCACAAAGAAATAGGATGTAAAATCGTGCGTATCGCCAAGCGGGAGATGCGTATTTTGCCGGAGGGTAGTTCCAGTTCTCGTCATAAGAGTTTATGTCAACCATGGCTACAAACTGGACAATGTAATAAACCAGCACGGGAGAAATGATGTAGTAGCTGTTGAGCGCGTAACTATAGCTCACGCGACTTGCCAAAAACGGATGCAGGGCAGAGAATTGAAGGGGGCCGATTGAGAAGCTAGTTTGGCTAAAATAGGTAGCCATATAAACTAGCCCCATCGTAATCATGGCCCAAAATGTTGTGCGATAGGCGCCGCTATAGATATAGAGATCATCCCGCGCGGCCAACTGCTGCGGATCAATCTTCTCTTTTTTCCAGAATGAAAAACACAGATAAAAAGGGCTTGAGGCCTTGGGGAGTCGCCTGTTCTCAGGTGGAGGTAATGCCAGCCATTTTCTGATCGATGCGAACATGATGCGTTCCAGACCTGTGCGTTTAGCTGTTACGGCTAGAGATATTAAAAACGACTGATAATGCGTCTAGCGGCGCGGCATATTTATAACAGTAAGCATTCTAGCATGCATAGCCATGCCCATGCGAGAGGGTGTTTTAGGTTGTGAGGGTATCAATACAGTCTTTCGCGGGCCGCGATAATGTTTTAAATCTTCGCGTAGGGAATATTCACATCTGCCACTTTTCTGCCTGATGGATCCATCATGACCAGCACAAAATTTACCCGTCGCGCCGCCGCGCAAAAGCCCAAGGCCACACCCGTCAAGTCCAAAGCTAAATCCAAGACCAACGCCAAGGGCAAGGCGAAAGGTGCTAACAGCAAAGCGCAGCAGGGGTCGGTTTTGAGCGATGATGAGCTCAAGCTGCGTGTTGTGCAGATGGCCATGGAGATTGCCGGGGATGAGGGCTGGGCGGCGGTTAGCTCGGCCGAGGTAGCCGATCGCCTGCGCGTGTCGCAGGCCCGCGTGAATGAGGTGATGCCGGACAAGCATGACATTCTGCGTCATCTCGGCCGGCTGGTGGATGAGCAGATGCAGGCCGGCGGCATTGCCGAAGGTGATCTGCGTGACCGTCTGTTTGATGTGGTCATGCGTCGCTTTGATGCGCTGCAGCCCTACCGTCCCGGTGTGAAGGCGGCGGTGGCTGCTATGGCAAGTGACGTGACGTTGCCGCTCGCGCTGCTCGGCCGTTTTGATGATACGCTGGAGCTAACCTTGCAGACGGCAGATGTAGCACCAACCCCGCTGCGCAAGGCGGGTTTTGCCATGCTCATGCTGGTGGCGCTGCGCACCTGGCTGGAGGATGAGACGCTCGATCAGTCCAAAACCATGGCGGAGCTTGACCGACGTATACGTCAGCTCGATGAAATCGCGCATACCCTCGCACCGTTCTTTGGAAAAAAGTGAGCGCCATCCGTATGTTGCAACGCAACAATATTTCTGTTGACGTTTTTAACTAATGGTATAACCTGTCGCGCACAAAACCACCCTTAAGGAGGGAACGTTATGGCTAAGTCGAATATCCCGTTTCAGGCAGACATCACCAAGATCATGGGTGGCTTCCAGTTCCCCATGGTTGACATGCAGCAGATCATTGCGATCTCGCAGAAGAACATCGAAGCGCTGACCGCTGCCAATCAGGTCGCTGTTGAAGGCGCGCAGGCGTTTGTACGCCGCCAGGCCGAAATTGCCCGCGAAGCTGTTGAAGAAGTCAGCTCGCTGGTTGGCGAAATCACCGCCGCTGGCACCCCGGAAGACAAGCTGGCCCGTCAGATCGAACTGATGAAGCAGGCTTACGAGCAGGCCCTGACCAACGCCAAGGAACTGACCGAGCTGGCTGCCAAGTCGAGCGAAGAAGCCGCTGGCATGATCGCTGATCGCGTCAGCTCCAGCCTCGACGAGATCAAGGCTGTAACCAAGAAGGGCAAGAAGGCTGCTTAAGCGCCTCTTTGTACTCAATCAGAGCGGCCGCCTGTATGGGCGGCCGTTTTGTTTTGGTACCTCTTGCGCTAGAGTGCCGGGCAGGAGATGATGATGACCCAGCCTGTGCGTGAGACCATAAATTTTGCCGATTTCGAGCGGGTGGATATCCGCGTGGGTACCATCATCAAGGCCGAGCCGTTCCCGCAGGCGCGTAAGCCCGCCATCAAGCTGGTGATTGATTTTGGCCCTGATATTGGCGAAAAGCGCAGCTCCGCCCAGATCACCACGCATTATACGCCAGAGAGTTTGGTGGGGCGGCAGGTGGCAGCGGTGGTCAATTTTCCGCCGCGCCAGATCGGCCCGTTCATGAGCGAAGTGCTGACGCTCGGCTTTGAGGATGCGCGGGGCGGCATTGTCCTGATCGCGCCGGATCAGGCCGTACCCAACGGCCATAAGCTGATGTAATCAAACTGACCTAATCAGGCAGCGCTTTAAGGCGCGCGGGTGGCGATCAGGTCCACCTTGACGGTGACATCTTTAGCGACCGTCTCACCATTAGCCCATTCGCCCTGACCCACGCCAAAAACGGTGCGGTCAAGGGTGATGCTGCTGGTCATATGCGCTGTGTTGCCCTCAATCACTAAAGTAAAGGGTAGCGCCAGCGGCTGGCTGACATCACGAATGGTCAGGGTACCATCGGCCACATAGTCACCGGGGTGCTCGGCGCTGGCGGTAAATTTGTTGGCGGTGAAATGCGCCAGCGGGAAGGTTTTGATGTCAAACCATTCCGGCTTGGGCAGCTCATCATCACGCATGGCAGCGCCAGTGCTGATGCTTTCTACCGGAATGCTGACATCCACCAGCGCGCTGTCCAGCGCAGCGGGGTCAAACATGATCTTAGCGGTGAAGGTGCCAAAACTGCCCTCAAAGCTCTGGCCCTGCGAGGTGCCGGTAAAGGTGAGGTGGCTTTGCGCGGGGTCAACAACCCAGTTACTCGCCAGCGCGGGTGCAGCTGTCAGCAGTGTGAACAGAGAGACAGCAAGAGCACAGACACGCATCATAAAAACTCCTTAGCCTTTCAAGCGGCCAAACATGCGCAGCAGGGTTCCATCCTTGCGGATGAAGTGGTGAAAAAGGGCTGCGCCCACATGCACGGCCACCAGCGCGGCAATGGCCCAGGCCGCCAGCTCGTGCAGCTCACCCGCCTGATGCATCACCTCGCGGCTTTCAGCCTTGGCGACGATGGTGGGCAGCACCGGCAAATTCTCCTGACCAAACCAGTGCGAGGTAAAGCCGGTCAGGCTATGCGCCAGCCAGCCGGTCAGCGGCACTACCAGCATCAGGGCATACAGGCCAAAATGACCGGCATGGGCGGCCAGCTGCATGGGCTTGGGGATACCGGGCAGGTCAGCCGGGGCCTTGTTGGTCAGCCGCCAGAGTATGCGTACCAGAATGAGCGCAAGCACCAGCAAGCCAAAGGATTTATGCATGGCATAGACAAAAATCTTGTCCTGAATATTGCCAATCTCGCCCATGGCCAGACCCACCACAAACAGCGTGATGATGAGCAGGGCAATGACGCCGTGCAGCACACGGGCGATTACGCCCCACTGGGTTTGAGTATTACGCCACTGTGCCATGAAAATCCTCCGTCATTCTACTTATATAGTGTTGGTAGCTGTTATTTCAGGTGGCGTAAATGCGGCACTTGGGTAACATGAGAGGATGAATGGTAATTACCAGTCGGAAACTGCAGGCGAATTTTCGGCCAACCGCCTCGCCCGCGCCAAAACGCTGGCGCGCGCGGCGTGGTGGCGCGCGGCTTTTGTCTGTCTGGCGCTGGCGGGTGTGGCGCTGCTCTATCTGGTCACGGATTTGCAGACCCAGTCCTATCTGGGGCTGGCGCTCATTACAGCGCTGCTGTTTTTTACCCTCATTGCCACCCGTATGCAGGCCCAGCAATTGCTGCGGCTTTATCTGCAGGCGGCGGTGATCGAGCGGCAGAATATGGAAATGCGCGCCAAGTCCGACCAGCTCTCCCGCGAGATTGAAGAGCGCACGCAGGTTGAAAACCAGCGCGACAGCTTCTTCAACCTCTCGGCTGACCTGCTGGCCATTCTCGATGGTGAAGGCCGCTTTCTGCGTATCAACCCCGCTTTCGCGGCGCGACTGGGGGAGCAGGAGGAGACGGTGCGCTCGGTCGAGCTGGTCAGCTTCATTCATCCCGCCGAGGCGGAAGAGTTCCGCCGCGCCTTGCAGGAAGTGGAAGAGGGCAGCGGTGCCAAAGCGCTGGAAGCGCGCGCCCACACCAGTGAGGGCTATCGCTGGTTTTTATGGACGCTGATTGCGCGCGGCCGCTACACCTATGCGGTGGCGCATGACTTTTCCGCCCACCGCGCGGCGGCTGATGCGCTGCGTGAAGCCAAGGAAGCGGCTGAGCTGGCTAACGAAACCAAGACCCAGTTTCTCGCCAATATGAGCCATGAGCTGCGCACGCCGCTTAATGCCGTGATTGGTTTTTCCCAAACGCTGGATATGGGCCTGTATGGCGCGCTGACCGAGAAACAGCGTGAATATATCCGCGACATCAACCGGGCGGGTGAGCATCTGCTCGGCATCGTCACCGACCTGCTTGACCTGTCGGTGATTGATAGCGGCGCTATGGTGCTGACCGAAAAGCCGGTGGTGATCCCCGCCGTGGTGGACGCCGCGCTGGCGCTGGTCAAGGTGCGTGCAGAAGAAGCTGGCGTGCATCTGGTGGCCGAGCTGCCTGACCAGCTGCCCAAGGTGAAGGCCGATGTCGGCAAGATCCGCCAGATCTTGGTCAACCTGCTCGGTAATGCCATCAAGTTTACGCCGGAGGGCGGGCGTGTGACGGTGCGCGTCGGGCGTGATGAGCGGGCGGGCGGCCTGTTCATGGAAGTGGCGGATACCGGCATCGGCATCAAGCCGACTGACATTCCGCAGGTACTCTCGCCCTTTGGCCGCTTGAAGTCAGCCTATGCCCGCTCGCATGGCGGGGTGGGCCTTGGCCTGCCGCTTTCCAGCCGTCTGGCCGAGATGCATCAGGGCAATATCAACATTACCAGCCAGCCCGGTCAGGGTACTACCGTGCGCCTGTGGCTGCCGGAAGAACGTATCATTCAAACCCGTGAGGAGCCGCACCATGGCCATTCTGAACAGCTCTCTTGATCCGCGTGACGCGGCCTTTCGCACCAACGCGGCAGCCTTGCAGGCGCAGACGCAGGATATGCGCGCGCTGGCAGCCCGTTTGAGTGAAGGCGGTGGTTCTGCCGCGCAGGAGAAGCACAAAGCGCGCGGCAAGCTGCTGGTGCGTGAGCGTATTGCCCTGCTGTGCGATAAAGGCTCACCCTTTCTGGAGGTCGGCCAGTTTGCCGCGCATAACGTGTATGACAGCGCCATTGCCTGTGCCGGGACTGTGGCGGGCGTTGGGCTGGTAGAAGGCCGCCTGTGCATGATTGTGGGGAACGATGCCACCGTGAAAGGCGGCACCTATTATCCGCTTACCGTGAAAAAGCATCTGCGCGCGCAGGAGATTGCGCAGGAGAACCGCTTGCCCTGTATCTATCTGGTTGATAGTGGCGGGGCTAACCTGCCGCATCAGGATCAGGTGTTCCCTGACCGCGACCATTTTGGCCGCATCTTCTACAATCAGGCGCGGATGAGTGCGCAGGGCATTGCCCAGATTGCCGTGGTCATGGGCAGCTGCACCGCCGGCGGTGCTTATGTGCCAGCTATGGCGGATGAAGCCATCATCGTCAAAGACAAGGGCACCATCTTTCTGGCGGGGCCGCCGCTGGTTAAAGCCGCTACCGGTGAAGTGGTTACAGCAGAAGAGCTGGGCGGGGCCGATGTGCATACCCGTCTGTCGGGCGTGGCCGATCATCTGGCCGAGGATGATGCGCATGCGCTGGCCATTGCCCGCCGCTGCATTGCCAGCCTGCCCAAGCCAGCCGCGCTGGCGGTTGATAAGCCGCGCCCACCGCTTTATGCGGCTGAGGAGATTTATGGGGTCATCCCGGCTGATCCGCGCACGCCCTATGACGTGCGGGAGATCATCATGCGGCTGGTGGATGGCAGCGAGTTTGATGAGTTCAAGGCCCGCTATGGCACCACCTTGGTATGTGGCTTTGCCAAGCTGGAGGGCATGCAGGTCGGCATTCTCGCCAATAACGGCATTCTGTTCAGCGAAAGCGCCGAGAAGGGCGCGCATTTTGTGCAGCTGTGCTGCCAGCGTAAAATTCCCATCATCTTCCTGCAGAACATCACCGGCTTTATGGTCGGGCAGAAATATGAGCAGGGCGGCATCGCCAAGGACGGTGCCAAACTGGTCAATGCGGTGGCGTGCGCCAATGTGCCAAAACTCACGGTGCTGATCGGCAATTCCTACGGTGCGGGCAATTACGGCATGTGCGGGCGGGGCTATTCGCCGCGCTTCTTGTGGACCTGGCCCAACAGCCGCATCGCCGTCATGGGTGGTGAGCAGGCGGCCGGGGTGCTGGCCACTGTTGCAGACAAGCAGGGCGAGGAGCGCGAGGCGTTCATGGCCCCCATCCGCAAGCAGTTTGAGGAGCAGTCCCACCCGCTTTATGCCAGCGCCCGCCTGTGGGATGACGGCATTATCGACCCCGCCGATACCCGCCGGGTGCTGGCGCTGTCCCTGCGCGTGGTGCTCAATGCACCAATCGGTGATCCATCCTTTGGTGTTTTCCGTATGTAATCAGGGCGTGGTTGTCACGTGGTAACAATGCGCTATATGGTAAAGAATGACCGAGCTATTGACCGACCGTACCCATCAGCGCGCGTCTGACCTGCTGCTCACAACTTTACGCAGCTGGCCGGACGAGCACATCACCATTGATGAGCTGACCAAGGCGCTGGGCGAGCGCGCCTTTGGCGTGGTCATGCTGCTGTTTGCGCTGCCCAACTGTATTCCCGCGCCGCCGGGCATGAACTCGGTGTTCGGCATTCCGCTGCTGCTCTACGCGGCCCAGCTCATGCGTGGGCGCGGGGTGCCCTGGCAGCCGCAATTCATTGCCAAGCGCAAGTTCAAGCGTGCCACGCTGATCAAGCTGCTGGAAGCGGCCGAGCCTAACCTCAAGAAAATCGAGAAGCTGTGCCGCCCGCGTCTGCGCTTCATGACCAGCGATATAGCCGAGCGGCTGGTGGCGTTTTATATCCTGCTGCTGTCTATCTGCATTATCATCCCGTTGTGGGGGACTAACTTTGTCCCGGCCATTGCGGCGGGCTTGTTGTCCATTGCGCTGATCGAGCAGGACGGGCTGCTCAGCCTCATCGGTCTGCTGGTGGGCTTGGCGGGAATCATCATCACCATTGGCCTCGTCTGGGGGCTGATCGCCACCACCCGTTTTGTACTTTAGGGAGAAAATGCCGCACTTTCTGCCGCTATGGTTAATCGGGGCTTCGACAAAAAATTAAGTAAAATCATATGCTTACATAAATTATTAAATCCGTTTGGAGAGCTTTAACCTTTGCCGTAATTAAATCAATATGTTACGCCATCCTGCGGGAGGGTGGCGCATGGTATTGGACGTGGTTATGGACGGCTCCGGTGGTACCCGGTCGATGACGGCTGATCCTGTGCTCGTTGAGCAAAGCCCTGACGGTGTGGCGACAGTCACATTGAACCGTCCGGACATGCACAATGCGCTGGATGAAACGCTCATCCGCGATCTGACGCGCAGCTTTGACATGCTGGGCAGCGATCCGTCATGCCGTATGGTCTTGCTCAAGGCCAACGGGCCGAGCTTCTGCGCGGGTGCTGACATCAACTGGATGATGCGCACCGCCCAATATTCTCCCGAACAGAATAATGCCGAAGCGCAGAACCTTGCGCTGATGATGAAAACCCTCAACGACTTTCCTAAACCGCTGGTGGCGCTGGTGCAGGGCGCTACGGTGGGCGGCGGTGTGGGTATTGTGGCGTGCTGCGATATTGTGGTGGCCAGTGATGCCGCCAGTTTCCGTTTGTCAGAAGTAAAGCTGGGTATTGTGCCAGCCGTCATCAGCCCCTATGTGGTGCGGGCGATTGGCGTGCGCGCCTGCCGCCGCTACTTCCTCACGGCTGAGCCGTTCAATGCCACTGAAGCCAAAAACTTGGGTCTGATTCATGAGCTGGTACCCGACCGCATGATGTCGGCGGCGGCGGCCAAGCTGGTCGAGCGTCTGTCCGCGGGTGGGCCCAAGGCGCAAGCCGCCGTGAAGGACCTGCTGCGCCGGGTTGAAACCGGCCCGATTGATGATGAGGTCATCGGCTTTACCACCGAGCTGATCGCCCGCCTGCGCGCCAGTCCCGAAGGGCGCGAGGGTTTAGCGGCCTTCCTTCAAAAGCGCAATCCCAAGTGGCCGCGCTGATCTAGCTCACCATCTGTCTTGAATGTCTGCTCTGTTCCTCCCGAGTCGCGACGGCCAGCGCTGAAACTGGCGTTTAGGGCTGTTTGGGTGCCTGCTTGAGTTGCGGCAGCGGCGAAATTTTATGTCTTAAATCTGCACATTCAAGCAGCAAAGACTCGGCTCAATCAGATATGATTCAGTCTCTTAGCGGCGCTTGATGAGGCGGGCATTAAGGATTGGGCTGGTGCGCATTACGCTAGGAAACATCGATAAATCAAGGGTTTCCATTGCTATTTTGCTTGCAAAAAAGGCACTGGTGCGGTATGCATTAACCATAAGCAGCGACAAAAAGCTGCAGGTTGGGCAGTCGAGGGAAATGGAGCGTCGTCAGACGCCAATTGGCCAGAGAGGCGGATAAACCGTCCCGGCCAGCGCTCTGAGCGGCGCACCAACGGAGGTGCGTATGGGCAGTGATTCCACTCTGGGTATACGCAAGATGTCATTGCGGCGGGCCATCTGGCGCGCCCGGATGACCGCCAAGGCCATGCACGATAGTGCAGCGCTCAGCGGGCCGGAACGCATGGCAACTGACATGCTGCGGGCCAGCGTCAAACAGCAGCTGATTGACGCGCAGGCGGATGGTGGGGGCGACCAACATGTCCTGATGGTTGAAAGCGACTGGCACGCCCGCGTGCTGGAGCGTGACCCGCAGGTGGTGTGTGCGCGTTCGGCTGCGGATGTGGCCGAGGTGCTGGACAGCGAAGACGAGGTCGATGTGCTGGTAACGCGGGAAGCGCAGCTCACGCTTGATCATCTGCGCCGTCTGTGTCCGCCGGCCAAAACCCGCCGCCATATTTTTGTCGAGAGCTGACCAGCGCCGCGTGAGAGGGTGTTGCTGCAGCGCTTGAGTGGTCTTCTATTTGTCTGCCCAGAACGTGCGCGGCACTGAAGATCCGTGAACAGGTGTGGCGCTTGTATGGCCGTGATGTGGCGCGCGGCGCATGCGCGGCCCGGCAATATCAAACACTTGCTGCAGCGCATGACAGAAACACGCAAGTCAAGCAGATTAGTTGCGCCTCTCTTCACTAGTTGTTAGCCGTAAATTGCTACGGTTTTTGTATGAGAGTCGTGTCGTCGCAGGCCCGGCAACGGGCCACCCCCATGCAACCTAGTCTCAGCGCTGGCGAGGCGGTTGCAGTTCTGTACGAACTCAATCATCAGGCGCAGGCGCGCTTGCTGGATTGCTGTCAGGAGTTTCAGGATATTGCGTTTGATATGGAATGGCGCCTGCGCGAATGGCAGGGGCTGGTCGATCAGCGCCGCTGGTTGCAGCGGGATATCGAGCGGGCGCACAGTCCGCGTGCGCGCTTTAATGTGGATGCGCGCAAACGGGCGGGCCTCAAGCCGCGTGATAAAGCCTGGCAGCGCCACCAGCAAAGCCTGCGCGCCAAGCTGGTTCAGTTAGAGCACAAGATTGCCGCCGCTACAGCGGGCATCATTGCCCGTAATGAAGAAGGCGCCGAGATCGAGGCCGAGATCACCTCTTTGCAAAAGCGCTGTGAGCGCATCGAAAACGGCCTGCGCAGCGTGCGCAAACCGCGCGCGCATGATGACCGCTCGGCTGATGCGGTGGCGGCGGCGATGGCGCGCCTGATCATGGAGCTGTCAGCTGAGCCGGATGTGGGGGATCTCGCCAATCTGGTGATTGCCGCCCGCGTGATCGACGAGCGCATGGGCAGCAGCACGCGCGATTAGCACTAGCAATCGGTAGAAGCCGGATCACTAAATGTGCTTATAGCCCGGCCATTTCGGGCGGCGCACGCTCATCACAATCATCGGCTGGTTGCCGGTTACATTGCTGGGGGCTGCTGCGTGTGGCAGTGCGGGCCCGTTGGGCAAATCATTATAATCATCCAGTATGCGCCAGGCGGCCAGCTGGCCCGCCGGGAGCAGATAGGTATTGCCAGCGCCCAGCGCGTTAAAGCTGGCATGAACCGGGGTGTTGCGCTCATCCTCGCCATAGACCTCACGCGTGACTTTGCGCTGGCTGTGCGTGACGGCAGTGGGGGTGACCAGCAGGCCGTCATGCAGCAGGCTGGCAAACAGGCGCACGCCGCTATGGCCCATATCTTCATGCGGGGTATAGCTGAACGGTGAGGGCGTCCAGTTCTGGCCGCTGAGCAGGGCGAATGAGCTGACCTTGCCCACATAGCGTTCGGTCAGCAGTACGAGGCGTAGCGTGTCACTGATGAAGTTGGACAGACCCGGGCGGTTGGGCAGCGCGTTATAGAGCGCGCTGCTGATATTATCGGGCGTGGGCTCTACATTGTTGGGGCCGGGTAGCTCAAACAGGCGAATGGGCAGCTCGCTGGGCGCGGCCATCTGCAAGCGCGGCGCGGCATATTCAATTTTTTCATCAAGGCCGGGAATGGCGCTGGCGGGTAGATTGCGCAGATAATCCAGCGAAGCTGCCTGAAAATGTAACGGCGCGCTGGCCATGGTGGTGGCGCGGTTGCACAGAATGTTAAAGGCAGCCGGCGAGGGTACGCGCGCAAACTCTGGCGGTGTGGGGGTGTCACCGTCAAAAAGGCGTCGCACCTGCAGCTGTTGCCACGCCGTGGCGTTCAGCTGTTTTTCAATAATATCAATTAATGACATGGCGGCACCTTAGCCAATTTGGCCCTAATTCCGCAAGGGTAGATTATAGTTAATTTGAGTGGGATGTGGCGGCGGGTCTATTGGCCCGGCTCTTCCGCCCCCACCACCATATGCGCGCTGGCAATGTCGCGGTGCGGCACCACAAAATCACGCGGCTTGGGCTGATATTCACGCACGCACAGGCCGGTGGCGGTGCGCCGCACCAGCTCCTTGATCAGCACCGCGCGGCTATGCTTGGTAATGACCACGCCCTGACCGGGCATCAGCGGCTTGTGCGGATTGATGTAGAGCAGCTGGCCGGGGCGATACATGGGCCGCATGGAATCTCCCACCACATAAATCGCATAAGCATCTTTTACATGCGCGACAAAGCTGGGAGCGGGGCGATGGTCAATCGGCCCGTCTTCCAGAAACATCTCCTGATCGGTGCCGCCGCGTGCGGCCGAGCGCACCGGGATCATACGCTCACGCAAACTGCTACCGCGATCATTAGCGATGCTGGTGCCGCTGTCAGGCAGCAGGTCAGCCGGCAGGCATTCAAGCGGTGTGGATAGACGTAACATCCAGTCCAGCGTCAGGCGGCGCTCACCACGTTCCAGCTTGTCGATCTGGGCGCGCGAGGTGTCGCTGGCATCAGCCAGTTGCTGCAGGGACCAGCCCTTCTTCTGTCGCCATTCGCGGATGCGGTTCACAGTTGCGTCTCCTTGCGTCACGCCGACTATACATCGGTATGTATCCAAATTGTATATCAATAGAGTGATTACAAATCAATAATAACTTGACATCTGTATCCAATTCGGATACAACTTGTTTCCAGACTGGTTCGCCGTTCTGGGCCGGTCAGATAACCTAAAACCACTCAGGGAACAGGCCATGAACAATGACAGCACAGTCGTTGGTTGTCCGCAACCATGCGCTGAAAAAACCAGTCAAATCAAAGGCAGCTCCATGCCCTCCGCCTATAGGGGTATGGTGACTCAAGGGACCGATCGGCAAATGCATATTCCGGCCTATTCCGGCGCGCTGCGCTCGCAGCTGGGGCGGCTGCAACTCAGCCGTCCGCGCACCAGCGAAGAGATGCGCAAGCTGGCCGAACAGGTCTGGCGGCAGCGCGGTCTGGCGCTGATTGATCCGCTGCTGATCGATGATGATTTTGCCCGTCAGGCCCTCATCAACGAAGCCAACCGTCTCTATGGCCGCAATCCGCTGGCCGCTGCTATCACCGCGCAACCGGAAGGAGTGTGAATGAGCAAACGTCGCTATGTCTCTACCCGTTACCGCAGCTTTGATCTGGCCGATCATGGCACGCCCGAGCGCTGGCAGCATTCTGCGCATGAATATGTGCAAACTGGTCATAACGGCCTGCTGGCCATGCGCGCGCTGGAAGAATGCGCGCTCGACCGCTGGCTGATGATCGGCGCCATCACGCGTGAGGAGCATGAGGCGGGCATTGCCCTGCGCCGTGACTATATCCACGGGCAGGTCAGTCTGCTGGCCAGCCGTGTGTATGATGGCGTGCGGGCGCCTACGCCCGGTGCGGCCTGGCAAAGCCCGGCCGAGCGGCGTGACGGTAAGGCCGAGCAGGCCTATCGCCGCTGGCGTGAGGCGGTGCGGGCGGCCGGTGCCCGGCTGTCGGTGGTAGCTATTGCCGTCTGCTGTGAAGATGCGGCGCTGGACTGGGCCCGGCGCGATGAGCTGCGCGCGGCGCTGCAATTGCTCCAGCGGTTTTATAACTGTCATTAGGTGTGTGAACTGGTGTGTTGCTGTGGCCCGGGGTGAAAGCCCCGGGTTTTTTATGGTCTTTTTTATGCATGATGCCGTTTACGAATACGATGGTATTTACGCCAGAAAAGCACAAATATACTCATTTTGTTCTTGACATTAGAGGCCACCTGTAGTATTGACTTTGATACGGCGTACTATGCCTGCAGCGCACCGGCCGATCTCGGTAGGGGCGCTTGCGAGTTAGGCGCGTCCATCCACTTTCTTACATTCAGGTTTCAAGATGACTGACAGCGATGCCATTGCGGCGCCGCTGCGCGCCCGCGTGCAAGCGCTGGCGGCAGTGGGGGCGGCACCGGCTGACATTCGCCAGCTCTGCGGGGTTCTGCCCGACGGCCAGCTGATGAGTGCCAGCCTGTTTGAGCAAACATTCAGCCGCGAGCTGGCGCTAGGCGCCGCGCAGGCCAACATTGAAGTCAGCCGCTCCCTGTTCACGCAGGCGACCGAAGGACGGCAGAGCACGGTTCTGCTGGCTTGGGCGCGGGCGCGGCTGGGCTGGGGCGAGGGAAGCGAGGCCCGACATGATCACGACACCAGCGATACCGACAGCACCACAGCTCTGGCAGCCTTACAGCTCCTGCTGGACCAGCTGGCCGCCCGCAAGGCAGGCGGCCTTGCGTCAGCGCCTGAGCTGGCTGGCGGCAGCGCGGCCCAATCAGCTCCCCCCGGTCAGTGACTGGCATACCTGGTTGCTGCTGGCCGGGCGCGGCTTTGGCAAAACCCGGGCCGGGGCCGAGGCTTTTGCCTGGCAGCTGTTGCGGCATGATCAGTGGCGTGGGGCCATCGTTGCCCCCACCATGAACGATGCGCGTGACACCTGCGTGGAAGGCGAGAGCGGCCTGCTCAGTATTCTGCCACCTGCCTGCGTGCAAACCTGGAACCGCTCGCAAGGGGAGCTGTGGCTGTTTAATGGCAGCCGCATCAAGCTGTTTTCGGCTGACGCGCCCGAGCGTTTGCGCGGGCCGCAGCATCATGTGGCGTGGGGTGATGAGCTGGCCGCCTGGTCAAGCCCGGACGCGCTCGACCAGCTGCGCTTTGGCCTGCGCCTCGGGCAGCATCCCCAATTCATTGCGACCACCACGCCCAAGCCGCTGCCGTGGCTGCGTGCGCTACTTGCGCAAGAGGGGCAGGGCGTGGCCATCACGCGCGGTCATACCTTTGAGAACGCCGCCAATTTGGCGCCATCGGCGGTGGCCGAACTGCGCAGCCGCTATGACGGTACCCGTCTGGGCCGTCAGGAATTATATGCCGATGTGATCGACGAGGTCGCGGGTGCGCTCTGGCAGCCTGACCAGCTTGATGCCTTGCGGGTGAGCCATGCGGGCGACTTGCAGCGACTGGTCATTGCGGTTGATCCGGCGGTGACAAGCGGCGCCAGTGCTGACGCCACCGGCATTGTAGCCGCCGGGCTGGGGCAGGACGGGCATGTCTATGTGCTGGCCGATGTCAGTTGCCGCACCACGCCCGACAGCTGGGCGCGCAAGGTGGTGGCGCTGTTTGACCAATTACAGGCCGATCTGGTGATCGGTGAAGTGAACCAAGGAGGCGATCTTGTTGAAACACTGTTACGCACGGTGGCGCCGCATCTGCCGTATCGCGCGGTGCATGCCAATCGCGGCAAGGTGCTGCGCGCCGAGCCGGTGGCCGCTTTATATGAGCAGGGTCTGGTCCATCATGTTGGCCGCCTGCCAGCGCTTGAAGATGAAATGTGCCGCTTTGCGCCCGGTGCGCTGGCTCTCTCGCCTGATCGCGTGGATGCGCTCGTCTGGGCCATCACCGAGCTGAAGCTCAACCAGAGCCAGCCGCGTCTGCGCCATCTGTAACAACAGCGTGCCGCATCATGCATGACCTGCCCCCAATCAGTTGAAAGGAAAATCATGTTCAATCTCTGGAAAGCCAAACTGCACAGCCGGCCTGTGGCCAAAGCCAGCCGCAGCGGGCCGGTGCTGAGCATCAGCTCGCCGGGTCAGCCGCGCTGGACGCCGCGCCGCTATGACCGTCTGGCGGAGGAGGGCTATCGCCGCAATGTCATTGCCTTTCGCTGCATTCGTGCCATTGCGCAGGCCGCCGCCGCCATGCCGGTGCTGCTGTATGAGGGCACGCGTGAGCTGCAGCAGCATCCGCTGCTTGCGCTGTTGCAGCAGCCTAATCCGCAGCAGGGCAAGGCCCAGTTGCTGGAGGCGCTCTATGCCTATTATCTCATTACCGGTAATGCCTATGTGGAGGCTGTGCGGGTTGATGCCAGCAGCGCCCCGCGTGAGCTGTGGGTGCTACGGCCCGACCGCGTGAAGGTGGTGCCCGGCGCGCAGGGCGTGCCAGCGGCGTATGAATATAGCGCGGGCGGGCGTCAGGTGCGCTGGCTGGCCGATGCGCTGACCGGCCAGAGTGATGTGCTGCACTTCAAAGGCTTTCATCCGCTGGATGATTGGTACGGTCAGGGCCCGCTGGAAGCGGCGCTGCAATCGATCGATCAGCATAATCAGGCCAGCAGCTGGAACCAGTCATTGCTGCAAAACGCGGCGCGTCCGTCGGGCGCGCTGGTCTATGCGCCCAAGGAAGGCCCGGCCCTGCTCAGTGAGGAGCAGTTTGCCCGCCTCAAGCAGGAGCTGGAGGAACAGATCGAAGGCGCGCTCAATGCCGGGCGGCCCTTGTTGTTGGAAGGCGGGCTGGACTGGCGCGCCATGTCGCTCAGCCCCACCGATATGGACTGGCGGCAGGGGCGTGATGGCGTGGCGCGTGAGATTGCATTGGCCTTTGGTGTGCCCGCGCAGCTCATAGGTCTGCCAGACAGTCAGACCTACGCCAATTACCGTGAGGCGCGCATGGCCTTTTATGAGGATACGGTGTTGCCGCTGGCCTTTGCCTTGCGTGATGCCCTCAATAACTGGCTGACGCCGTTATTCGGCCCTACGCTCCGGCTGGATTATGATCTGGATGCCGTCTCGGCGCTCAGCCCGCAGCGCGAGGCGCTGTGGGCGCGCATCAGCGCGGCCGACTTTTTGACCTCAGAAGAAAAGCGTCAGGCGGTAGGCTATAGCGCCAGCAAGCAGGTTTAGATCGCCAATTAGATCGCAGGCTTGGCCGGATTCAGCGCCGCGCGGCAGCGGGCAAACTGGGCCAGCTCGGCTTCGGTAATGCGGCGGCGGGTGATATTTGCATCATCCCGCTCACAGAAATAGCCGCGCACGGTGCCATCCGGGCGCACCTGACCTTCAATTGCAAGCTCTTGCTGCTTGTAGGCGCTGCTGTTGTCGATGGGGGTGCTGTTGCTGACAAAAGCAGTGAAACGGCCATTGTTACCAGCCGGCCAGGAGATATGCAGGTGGGCTGGCACCGCTTTGCCTTGCGTATGCGGCAGAACGGCTTCGGTTGAGCGCGTATAATCGTAGCGACTGCCGGCTGCAAAGCTCAGCGGCTTACCGGTCAGGAAGGTAAACACATCCTGCATCGGCAGGTCTGACTGCACGCGCGGGCCGTAAATAAAACGCTCGGCGGCACGATTGGCCAAATTGCTCAGGGCGGTGAGGGGACGGGTAATCAAGCTCATGAACAGGTTCCTTTAGATCGCCGGGTTAGAATACCGGACGGGTCGGATTGATGGCGGCGCGGCAGCGGGCAAACTGGGCCAGACCGGCTTCGGTCAGCGGCTGTTTCTTGCTGTCATCGCTGCTTTGGATGAACCCGCGGATTGAGCCATCCGGGCTGACCTGGCCCATAATGCGGATCGTGGCTCTGGCTCTGTTATCGGTGAGCTCAGACGTTTCCATCAGCTTGGCAATGAATGTGCCGTCATTATTGCGCGGCCAGCTAAAATACATGCCGGCAGCTACAGGTTGGCCGTGGTTATGCGGCAGCTTGGCCGCCGTATTGATGAAGGTCTGCTGGATATTATTCTGTGTATCGGCGGTAGCCAGATCACGGCCGGTCAGGAAGGTGAATACGCTTTGCATCGGCAGTTCATCACGATCAACCTTGGGGCCAAAGGCAATGCGGTCGGGCAATCTGTTGAGCAGGCGTTCGGCTGCTTTAAGCGGGGCGAGTAAAATGTTCTTTTTCATGATCAGTCCTCGTCAGGTTAGAGTTTGCAGCCCAGCAGCACGCGTATCCGGCGGATGCCGTTGAGATCTTCGCGCGTGAGTGGATGGGTGTTGGTAGCGCCGGTGCTGGTCACACGCGTGCTGCATTCGGCATAGACGCGGCCATTAGGGCCAACTTGGCCACGCACGCGCATCAGGTCAACCATCGGGTTATCTTCAGAGGCCTGCGGGTTCTTGGGGTCAATCCGGTGGGCGGCGACATGAAAGGCAAAGCGGCTGGCGTCATTGCCCATCCAGTGAATGTTCAGTTCAAACTGGCGGGCAGCGGGCACCAGCGGGGCCATGCCCACATGCTCAAAACCCTGGTTGCAATAAACACGGCGGCCCAGATCGAGATAGGTGTTGGTTATGTCGCGCGGGCTGAGCAAGCCGTAATTACGGCCGGTCAGCGCGCTGAACACTTCATACGGGCCCACTAAGGTCTGCTGCAAGCCATCAAGAGTCGGGATGGATGATGGGGTTTGAGCGGCCGACCCAAAGCGGGCGGCAAAGCGGTTTAAAAACGACATTTCGAAAATCTCCGGTCTCCTTGCTAGCAAATTAGGCAGGGGTGTTCAACACAAACTGTCTAAAATTGGAGGGATTATGAAGCAGAACAGGGGCCTCTCGGCCTGTCAGCACAAGGCGCCCAGCGCCTTTTTATTGAAAGCAATCAATGATGAGAAAGGCATCATCGAGGGCTATGCCTCTCTTTACCATATTGAGGATAGCGACGGCGACGTGGTGATGCCCGGCGCGTTTGACGCCAGTGTGCGCGCGCTGAGCAAGGCCGACCGTCCGCTGCCGTTGCTCTGGCAGCATGACATTGCCCAGCCCATCGGTATCTGGCAGCTGGTCAAGAGTGACAGCACCGGTTTGTTTGTGCGCGGGCAGCTGTTCATTCATGACGTGGCGCGCGCGGCTGAGGCCTATGCTCTGCTCAAGCGTAAGGCGCTGTCGGGCCTGTCGATCGGGTACAAGGTGGTGGACGCCCTGCGTGACCGCCAGCGCGGCGTGCAGCTGCTCAAGAGCATTGCCCTTTACGAGATCTCATTAGTCACCTTTCCCGCGCTGGAAGCGGCGCGGGTCAGTGGTGTGAAGGCCCGCTTGCCGGGCGCAGCGCTGCTCAGTCAGCCACCATTGGTGGGGGCGCTGCAGGACTTAACCTGCAGCATCCGTGCGGCCATGCCCGCATCCGCTTCCCGTTCAACCAGCAAGGAGTAGAGAATGGATTCATATACCGAAACCCGTACCGCGATTGATGACATGCAGCGCCAGTTTCAGGCGTTCAAGTCAGCCCATGAGGATGAGCTGACGCAGCTGCGCACCAAAGGCGCGGTCGATGCCGTCACCACCGACAAGCTCAATCGCCTCAACAGCCTGATCGATGGCCTGCAGGACAAGATCACCCGTCAGGGCATTGCCGCCAAGCGTAGCGGCAAGTCAATGGAGAGTGCTGCGTACGATCCCATGGCCGATGAGCATGGCAAGGCGTTTAACGCCTTCCTGCGCAAGGGTGTGGATGGCGAGCTGCTGGCGCTTGAGCGCAAGGCCATGACGGTCGGCTCTGACCCGGAAGGTGGCTATATGGTGCCAGCTGACCTGAGCGGCCGCATTGCCACGCGCCTGCGTGACTTCACGCCGCTGCGCCAGCTGGCCAGTGTCATCGAGATTTCGAGCGATGCGCTGGAAATGCTGTCCGACCGCAACGAGGCCGAAGCCAGCTGGGTGTCCGAAACCGCCAGCCGCGCCGAAACCGCCACGCCCGCGCTGGGCAAGGTGCGTATTCCCGTGCATGAAATTGCCGCGCAGCCCAAGGTCAGCCAGAAGCTGCTGGATGATGCCGCTATCAATGTCGAGGAATATCTGGGTCAGAAGGTGGCCGACCGCATGGCCCGCCGTGAGGCAGATGCCTTTATCAATGGGGATGGGGTGAGCCGCCCGCGCGGTCTGCTCAGCTACACCACCTCCACCGCTGATGATGATACGCGCAGCTGGGGCCAGCTGCAGTATGTGGCGTCAGGTCTGGCGGGTGGTTTTGCCTCCACCAATCCGGCCGACAAGCTGCTTGATCTTGTTTACAAGCTCAAGGCGGCGCATCTGCCCAAGGCCAGCTGGCTGATGCCGCGCTCGGTCTCGGCGGCCATTCGCAAGCTCAAGGGCGGGGATGGCAATTACATCTGGCAGGTCAGCCTGCAGGGCGGTCAGCCGCCTACGCTGCTGGGCTTTCCGGTGTTCTTTGCCGAGGACATGCCGGCGCTGGCTGCCAATTCGCTCTCGCTGGCATTTGGCGATTTTGGTGAAGGCTATACCATTGTCGACCGCACCGGCATTCGCATGCTGCGTGACCCCTATACCGACAAGCCCAATGTGAAGTTCTACACCACCAAGCGTGTCGGCGGTGATGTGGTCAACTTTGACGCCATCAAGCTGATGAAGTTCAGCGCATCCTGATTGAGGAGACAATCCATGACCGTTCGTGATCTGAAAAACAATATCGACGCGGCCCATAGCCTGGAGCCAGCCGTGCGTCCCACCGGCACCTATAACGGCACTGCCGTTGATCTGGCCGGGTATCATGCCGCGCTGCTGCTGCTGTATGTGGGCGCTTATACCAATGGCACCCACACCCCCACGCTGGAGCATTCGGACGATAATGTCAGCTTCACCACCGCCAGCGCGGCTGAGCTGGATGGCAGCTTTACGCCCATCAGTTCGGCTGGCAGTGCCAACAGCGTGCAGCGCGTGGGCTACCGTGGCAGCAAGCGCTATGTGCGTGCGGTGATGAATGTGGCCAGCGGTGCCACCGGCGCCGCTTCAGCCGCGCTTATTGTGCGCGGTATGGCGGTGACGCAGCCGGTCTAACCGGCGCGTAGGGGAATGGCGCGGCGGATGGTGTTAGGCCGCCTGCAGGTGTCCTTGTTCCAGAACCCGATGGATCACCCGGCGCAACATGCGCAGGGAGAATTGAAAACTGACCGGATCCGGCACCACGCTGATGCGCGGTGCTGGCTGCCAGACGGGGCGCGGCTGGACCTGTTCCAGCTCGATCATGCGGCGCACCACGCGCCGGGTCAGGTTCAAACTGATGCGGAAGGAATGCTGGATGGAATTATCCTGCTGCGCGGGCCGTCCGGCCGCGCCATTTTCAAAAATGCTGCTCATGTCTGAACTCCCGCGACTTATCGTCGTACCGTTCAGTCTAGGCGATGGGTAGTTAAGGTCCGCTTAACTTTGATCGGGCCTTCCAACATTTAACATGCAAACAGGAGAGATTATGGCGGATTTTTTCGCAACGCACAGTGCTGGCCTCGATAGTCCGGCGCAAAAGGCCTTCGCCATTACGGCGGATGACAATAACGATCTGGCCGTGACCACGCGCGCCGTTTATAGCGGCGCTGGCGGTACGCTGGTGGCCATTCTGGCGGATGATGCCAGCGCTGTGACCTTTAGCAATCTGCCCGCCGGGCAGGTGCTGCCCATTCGCGTGCGCCGGGTGCTGGCCACAGGCACCAGCGCGGGCATCAACCTCATCGGGCTGGCGTAATCATGTTTTTGGGCCTGTCCACGCGCATCACCCGGCCCGGCGGCAGTGATGCGCCAACCCTGACGCTGGAGCTGCTGAAAAACTCGCTCGACAGCCGCCTGACATTTTCACGCGCCTCAAGCGCCACCGATATTGTAAGCGGCGTGCTGACAACATACGCCGCCGATGTGCCGCGCATCACACTGGCCGAGGGGCTGTTGCTGGAGGAAAGCCGCACCAATCTGCTCTATCCGTCTGAAGCGCTCGCCAGTCCGTGGGCAACAGCGGGGGCAAGTCTGGTGCTGGATAATGCGGTGCTCAATCCAACTGGCACTGGCGGGGCCTATAAGCTGACTGAAGGCACATCAACCGGCGCGCATGAAGCGTCGCGGCAGGTCAGTAGCCTGACGGCGAGCAGCAAATATGCACAGTCCGTCTTTCTCAAGGCAGCCGGGCGTAGCTATGCGCAAGTCACCAGCTGGGACGGCAACGCCGCCACGCTGGGTACAGCAGTTGTAAACCTGACCGATGGCACAGTCCTGAGTGGCAGCGCCAATGTGCAGGCCTGCGCCAATGGCTGGTACCGGGTGTTGATGGCCGGAACGCTGGGCGCCAGCGCCACCAGCAACTTTCTGATTGTGCGGCCGCATAATGGCACTAGCACTAACTACACCGGCGATGGCAGCTCGGGCGTCTATGTCTGGGGCGCGCAGATGGAGGCAGGCGCGTTTTGCAGCTCTTACATTCCCGCCAGTGCCAGCGCGGCCACGCGTGCGGCTGACAGCTGCAGCATGAATGTAGCATCGCTGCTCAATCTGAGCGAAGGCACTGTGTGGGTAGAGGCCAAGTCCGGCAGCGGGGCCGATGCTGCCGCTGCTACCAGCCCGCGCCTGCTGCGCCTTGATGATGGCAGCAGCACCAATCTGCATGAGATCCGCCGTAATGCAGCAGATAACGTGCTGCGCGGGGTGACCACCACCGGCGGGGCCGATCAGGCGGTGATTGTGGGCGCGGCCTTTGCCGTTAGCACACAGCTGCGTGCGGCTTATGCCTACCGCGCGAATGACATGGCCTTCTGTCAGGCGGCTGCCAGTGTCGGGGCGGACGTAACCGGCACCATGCCGTCCGGCATCACCACCTTGCGTCTTGGCGCAGCGGCAGCGGGCAGCGGCCTGTTCAATGGCTATATCCGTGGCGTGAAATACTGGAACAAGCGCCTGACCAACACCCAGCTTCAGGGAGTAACCGCATGACCCACTATTATGATGCGGCGTTTGATGCGCCGGATGTCAGTCTGTTTTTGCCGCTTCTGGCGAGCGAGGCCAATATCATCGGCCCGCGCAGCGGTAGCGCCGATGTGCCGGGGAGTGACCCCGCGCGTTGTTATATCGCGGTGCGGGCTTTAGCGCCGGTTGACGTGCCAGCGGGCGCGCAGATTACCGATCCGGCTTTAGCCACGCAATTACTGGGGGTGTGGGCATGAGCGCACTGCAGATCATCACGCCGCCGGCGCTTGAGCCGGTCAGCTTGAGCGAGGTTAAAGCCCAGTGCCGCATCGACGGCACGCAGGACGATGCCTTGTTCACCAGCCTGATAACAGCAGCACGTCAGCTGGCCGAGATTTATCTGGGCCGGGCGCTGCTCACGCAAACCCTGCGCGTGCTGTATGACCGTGTGCCCACCAGCACAGCGCTGGAGCTGCCGCGTGCGCCGCTGCAATCCATCACCTCAGTCAAAGTGTATGATGAGGCGGATGCAGTCACCACGCTCAGCGCCACGCAATATATGGCTGATAGCGCCAGCCAGCCGGGGCGGCTGGTGTTGCGGCCGGGTTATGGCTGGCCGTCCGGCTTGCGCCGCGCCAACGGCTTTGAAGTGCAATATGTGGCAGGCTATGGCGCGCTGGCCAGTGATGTGCCCGCCGCCATCCGTCAGGGTATTCTGGCGCATGTGGCTTATCTGTACAGCCAGCGCGGCGATAGCCAGACCCGTGACGGCAAAACCGCCAGCCTGCTGATGAGCGTGCCGGAACTGGCGCTGCAATTATACGCGCCCTACCGTCTGCTGCGGAGGGTAGCATGATCGGCACGCTCTTGCTGGCGCGGCTGCGCGCGGCGTTGCCACTGGCTGTTCACGCCGCCGGGCAAGCGGTGCTAGAGCGGGCGCAGCAAAATGCGGCCAGCCACAGCGGCACATTAGCGCGCTCACTGGTGCTGGAGGTGCAGGAGAAAACATCTGCCGATGGTGCCGCCGCGCATATCAGCACGCCGCTGCCTTATGCACAGCTGGTAGAGCTGGGCAGTGCCCGCCGGGCCCCGCAGCCGTTCTTGCGTCCGGCGCTGCTGGACCAGCGCAGCCAGATGGCCGGGCATATCCGCACGGCCTTGGCGCCAACCCCGTCCCAGGAGAGTGAGCATGACTGACCTTGTTGCCCCGGCGCTGGATGCGCTTGAAGCGGTGCTGGCCGCAGCGCCAACCGTGCAAGCGGTGCTGGGCGTGCCCGCCCGGCTCTATGACCAGCGCCCGGTTATGGCGACCTTTCCGTTTGCCGTGATCGATGGTGTAGAAGCGCGGGATGCCAGCGCCAAAGGCCTGCAGGCTACGCAGCTGGTACTGCAGCTGCAGGTTTATTCTCGCCAGCGCAGTGGGCAGGACGTGCGGCATATTCTGGCGGTGCTGCGCGATGTGCTGCAGGATATCAGCGTGACGCTCAGCAGCGGCGCGATTGTGCGCTGTCAGGAAGAGCTGGCCCACACCGCATTTGATGCCGACAGCAACGGCACACGCGGCCTGGCCCGCTACCGCTTGTTGGTGTCTGGGTGAGGTTAGCCCTTGCCGCCCAGGCCCAAATTCATGAGCTTGCGCACGCTTGAGCCGTGCGGCTGAATAGGCAGTTGGCGGGTGGCGACTTTGCCAAAGCGGACTTTGGGGCCCATGACAATGTCATGCAGCAATTTGCGCTGGGCAGGGGTTGCCAGCAGAATGAGCGGGGCATGATCGCCCTGTTCGCGTTTGATTTCAAACTGCGGTAACGGGCGGCTGGTGGGCTCGGCATCCACCAGCGTGATGATGGGTTGTTTCTTCTCCACCAGACGCTCAACCGTAAACAGCGCCTTCAGGCGGTCGGCCACCAGAAAGGTGAAGAAGGGGTCGTACAAATCTTCATCGCTCTCGGCTTCGTTGACCTCAACAATGTTGGGCGCAAAGGCAGACGTCGCAAAACGGCTGAGTGGCAGCGTGCCGGCCAGATTGCGGCCGGTGTTATCTGAATCAAGATAGGCATCAAAGCCGATCTTCTTGCCGGTATTGATCGCGGTGGTGAAGCTGGTCAGGCCCGCGCGCTCGTCATTGCTCAGGGCGCGATAGCCGGTCATGCCAGCCGCAACCGAGCGCAGCAACAGCTGCTCAATCGCGCGCTCACCAACGGTGGGATAAAACTGCGAGCCGAGCCGATTGGCGTCAAACAGCAGGCGCCCGGCCAGACCATCGGCCACGCGGAACTCAGGCGGATTGAAGGCTCCGCTAATACTGGGGGCTGCTTGTGCCACAAAATCACTCCTCGGCATGCTCCCATCTTACGGATGCATGCTTAACAAAGCCCTGATCGGGCTGGTTTTTGTCGTTAGATCAACAACTTGAAAGGAAAGATCATGCCCATCAGCAAAGGCAGAACCCTGTTACTCAAGCTCGGCACCGGTGGCAGCGCGACTTTGGTGGCGGCTATGCGCACCACCAAATTCACCGTCAATGGCGAGCTGGTGGACGCCACCCACAAGGACAGCAACGGCATGCGCACCCTGCTCGACGGGGCGGGGGTGGCCAAGGTGACTATCAGCGCGTCTGGCCTGCTCAGTGGCAGCACGCAGGCAACGGACTTTATCAACCGCACGCTGGCGCGCTCACTCGATAATTACCGGCTGGAGTTTGACAATAGCGACATTCTGGAAGGCAGCTTCCAGTGTGTGAGCTTTGAAGCCAGCGGCGATTATAACGGCGAGCAGACCTATGCGCTCACGCTGGAATCCTCCGGCGCGCTCACGCTGACGGCGGTATAGCATGAGCGGCGGGTTGACGATCATGCTGGGCGGGGTGAGTTACCGCCTGCTGCCCACCTTCGCGGCGCTGCTGGCGCTTGAAGAGCAGAGCGGCCTGGGCCTACTCACGCTAGCGAGGCGCTTTGCGGGCGGCGAGTTTACGCTGGCCGAGCTGGTGGCGCTCATTCGCGCCGGGCTGATTGGTGCGGGCGAGAAAGTGCCGGACAATCTGGGCGCGCTGGTGTTGGCGCAGGGGCTGAGCGCGCTCACCCCGGTGCTGACCCGCTTTCTGGAAGCGGCGCTCAACGGAGATTCCAGCGCGGGAAAAGCATAAGCGGCCAGCGGTTGGGCTGGGGGGCGTGGCTGGGCTTTGCCGTGTGCGAGCTGGGCTGGCGCCCGTGTGATTTCTGGCAGTCCAGCCCGGCCGAACTGGCCGCCATCGCCACCTATCTGCGTGACAAGGCCAGCGGGCTGGATGCCAGCACGGTGGCGCAGCTACGCGCTCAACTCGGAGAACAGCATGGAACTTGAACAACTCATTGTCCGCATTGAGGCGGATGCCCGCCCGCTGCAATCAGCGCTGGAGGGGGTGAATGCACAGGCCACTCGCTCACTGGCTAGCGTGGCCAGCTGGGGCGATCGCCTGAGTACGTCCTTTGTCAGCGCTGCTGTGCATGGCAAAAATCTGGGGCAGGCCATCCGCGGTATTGCGCAGGAGCTGGCCAACTCCGCCTTGCGGCAAACGGTCATCAATCCGCTTGGTGATCTGCTTAGCTCTACGTTGGGCGGCCTGTTTGGCCGCGCCAGTGGTGGCAGCGTGAGCAGCCATCAGCCTTATCTGGTGGGGGAGCGCGGGCCTGAATTGTTTGTGCCCAGCAGTGCGGGCCGCATTGAAAATGGCAGTATGGGCAGTAGCAGCAGCGCAGGCGGCATCAGTGTGGGTATCAATATTGATGCACGCGGGGCCGATGCGCAGGCCGCCGCCCGCCTGCAAGCGGTAGCGGGTGAAATTCAAAGCCGCACCTTTGACGCCGTCTTTGCCGCCATGGAGCGCGGCGGGCGCTATGCACGCATCAGCGGGAGACGCTCATGACCATTCTGTCATTGCCGGGCAGCCCGGCCTTTGCGTCCAGCCAGTTCGGGCTGGTCAGCAATACTCAAACCTTCATATCGCCGCTCAGTGGCCAGAGCCAAAGCATCGAGCGGCCCGGCGCGCGCTGGCGGGCAGATTATACCTTACCGCCGATGAAACGCGCGCAGGCGGCCGTCTGGCAGGCGCTGCTGCTGCAATTGCGCGGTGGGGCCGGGCGCTTTTATGGCTATGACCCGGACGCCCGCACCCCGCGCGGCACCGCGTTGGCCAGCAGCACCAGCAGCCGTAATGAGATCCGCAATGGTGATGCAGTAGGGGCGGTGGCTGGCGTGGTGGGCAGTGGCGGCAGCGCGCCCACCAATTGGAGCTTTGGCCCGGCCAACGGCCTCACACGGGAGGTGGTGGGCAGCGGCACTGAAGCGGGCATCAGTTATGTAGAGGTGCGCTTTTACGGTACGCCCACGGCTGCTTATGCCTCGCTCAGTTTTGAAAGCGTGAGCCAGATTGCGGTGGCCGAGGGCGAGAGCTGGACGGGCTCCTTCTCTTACCGCTTGAGCGCAGGCAGTATCAGCAACATTGTCGCCGTGCAGCAGCGCGTCGAGCAGAACCAGAGCAATGGTACCTTCATCAGCAACGCGTATAATAGCGTTGGCACGGTAGATGCCACCTGGCGGCGCACCAGCTTTACCCGCACTATTACTGACACCACGCCAGACACGGCGCGCCTGCGCCCGGCGCTCTATCTCAGCCTGACCATTGGCCAGCCGATTGATATCACCTTGCGGGTGGGCGCGGTGCAGTTTGAAAAGCTCAGCGCCGCCAGTATCTATATGCCCACCAGCGGCACAGCGCGTAGCCGCAGCAGCGGCGCGCGGATAGATGGCGCGGTGCAGGGAACTGCTCAGGGGGGCACCCAGCTGGCCAGCTGGAACTGGCAGCCCGCGCAAAGCGCATTGCTGCGTGCGGGAGATTATATTGCCTATGACACCAGCAGCGGGCGCAGCCTGCATCTGCTCACCGCTGATGCCGCGAGCGATGGCAATGGCCGCGCGCTCTTGCAGGTCGAGCCGCCGCTGCGCAGTGCGCCCGCCGATAACGCGCAGCTTGTCCTGACGCCAGCGAGCTGCATCATGGCGCTGGTGGAGGACAGCATCAGCTGGCAGAGCGATGCGCAAGGTATTGTGAAACTCAGTTTTGCCGCCGAGGAGAGGTTCTGATGGCCCGCGATATTGCCTCCCTGACCCTTGCTGCTGGCAAAGCCGGGGTGGTGCGCCCCATTGTGCTCGCGCGGCTTGATTTTGCCGCCGGCCCGGTGCGCGCCACCTCGGCCCCGTTTGATGTTATCCATAACGATGAGGTCTATACCGGGGTGGGCCATCTGGGCGCGCTCTCGGCAGTGCCGGAAGGGGCCGAGCTGCAAGGTTATGCCGTGCAGCTCACCCTCAGCGGTGTGCCGGTGGAGATGATCTCGCTGGCGCTGCTCGACGCCTATCAAGGCCGGGATGCCCGCCTGTATGTGGGCCTGCTTGATGAGCAGCACCGCCTGATCGGCACGCCCTTGCTGATCTATCGCGGCCGCATGGACACGCTGGATATCGAGATGGGCAGCACCGCTACGCTTACGCTCACGGTGCAAAGCCGCCTGTCGGACTGGGAGCGGCCGCGCCTGCTGCGCTACACCAACGAGCAGCAACAGGCCGACTGGCCCGGCGACAAGGGCTTTGAGTTCATCGCGCAGATGGCTGAAAAAACCATCTATTGGGGGCGCACATGAGCCGCCATCCGGACTGGCCGGAGCGGCTGCATCAGGTCATTGCGCATTGGCAGCACCGCCCGTTCATCTGGGGGCAGTCGGATTGCGCGCATTTTGCGCTGGCCTGTCTGCAGGCAGTCTCGGCCCGTGATTGGGGGCAGGTGGCGCTCACGCCCTATGCCAGTGCGCGCGGCGCCCGCCGTTTGCTGGCGCGCTGGCAGCTACGCCATGTGGGTGAGCTGGCCACGCGGCTGCTCGGCCCGCCGGGCTTGCTGCCCGCACAGCTGGGGCGCGGCGATCTGGTGGAGCTCGCCGCACCAGACGGCCCGGCTTTGGGGGTCTGTCTGGGTGCGCAGCTGGCGGCCATGAGTGAACACGGATTGATATTTTTACCGCGCGCCAGTGGGCGCGCAGGCTGGAGGATCTGATGCCTGCTGTACTCGCATCGGCCGTGGTGGCGGCTGTAGGATTAACCGGCGTAGCTGCAACTGTGGTGAGTGCTGCGGTTGGCTTTGCCGGCTCAATGGCGATCAACGCGCTCACCAGTAATGGCCGGCGCAAAAGCACGGCGGTCAGCGCCAGTGAGCGTATGGAGATGGTGCGCAGTGCCACCGCCGCGCGGCGCGTCATTTACGGGCAGGCGCGGGTGAGCGGCCCTGTGGCTTTTGCCTACACCACCAACTCGGCCACGGGGCTGCGCAATCATCTGCTGCACTTTGTTATTCCGGTGGCGGCGCATGAAGTGACCGAGATCAGCGCGCTCTATGTCAATGACGAGCTGTTTGCCGATACCGCAGGCGCGCAAGGCTGGCGGGTGCCGCCGGTGGGCAGTAAATACATCAACGGCAAATTCAATGATGGCGTGACGGCCAGCCCCAATCTGCTGCAATGGCGCTACGCTAGCGGCGCGGCTGATCAGGCGGCTGATCCGTTCCTGCTGCGTGATGTGCCGGTGTGGAGCGTGGCGCACCGCCTGCGCGGCGTGGCCTATGTTTATGCCCGGCTCTATTGGGATAACAGCGTGTGGGCGGCGGGCCTGCCGAATTTGAGTGTGGTGGCCAAGGGCCGCAAGGTCTATGACCCGCGTAGCCAGCAAACGGTGTGGAGTGATAATCCGGCCCTGTGCATCCGTGACTATCTGCTGGCCAGCTTTGGCATGAATTGCCTGAGTGAAGAGATTGATGATGACAGCTTCATTGCCGCTGCCAATCTGTGTGACGAGCTGGTGCGCGTGGCTGATGGCAGCGAGCAGAAGCGCTATACCTGCAACGGCGTGCTGGCGCTTGACCAAAAGCCCATCAATATCATGGAGCAGCTCTTGTCCTGCTGCGCGGGCTCGCTGGTTTATACGCAAGGCCGCTACAAGCTTTATCCGGCGGCGTATCGCACGCCGCAACTCTCGCTTGACGCCAGTATGCTGCGCGGCGCGGTGAAAGTGCGGCCGCAGCCGCCCCGGCGCGAGCGGGCCAATGTGGTGCAGGGCACCTTTGTTGACCCCGCGCGCGGTTGGCTGGGCACCGAGTTTCCGCCTGTGACCAGCGCGACCTATCGCGCGCAGGATGGCGGCGAGCGCATCGGCAAAGACCTGGAGCTGGCCTTTACCAACAACAGCTATATGGCGCAGCGTCTGGCGCAATTGCAGCTGGAGCGCGGGCGGCGCGCCTTGGTGGTGGAACTGCCCTGCACCATGGCCGCGCTGGATGTGGCCGTGATGGAGCCGGTGCGCCTCACGCTGCCGCAGCTGGGCTGGGTGGATAAAGTGTTTCTGCCAACCGAATGGACGTTAGCGTCTGACGGCGGCATTGATCTGGTGCTGCAGGAGGAGGACGCGCAGCTTTATAGCTGGAGCGGCGGGGTGGAAGAGGAGGCGGTGCCGGATGTGGTGCTGCCTGACCTCATTCCGCAAGCACCGCTGCTCACCCTGAGTGATGATGAGGTGGGCGGGGTGGTGCGCCTGCTGGCGACTATCTCGCCTCTGGCTGATGCGCTGCATAGCCGCTTTGAGGTGGAATATCGCCGCGCCGATGAAAGCAGCTTTACCAGCGCGGGCAGTGGTGAGTTGGTCGCCATCAGCGGCGTGGTGGCCGGTGAGCGCTATGAGGTGCGGGCGCGGGCGGTCAATGCATTAGGGGCGACCTCGCTATGGACCAGCAAGAGCTGGCAGGTGCAGGGCAGCGCCCAGCCGCCCGGCGATCTGGCCAGCCTGATCGCCAGCTTGATTGACAGCACGCTCTATCTGGAATGGGCTGCGCCCAGCGGCAGCGTGCATCATTACCGCCTGCGCTGGTCCATGCTGACCAGCGGCGCGGAATGGGCCAGCGCGATTGATATTGCCAGCGAGATTACCAATCTGCGCGCGGCGGTGCCCGCGCGGCAGGGTAGCTATCTCATCAAGGCGGTGGATGCGCTGGGGCGTGAAAGCGCCAATGCCGCGCTCTATATCAACCGCACGGCTGACGCGCAGGGGCGCAATGTGGTGGCCAGCGTGAGCGAGCATCCCGCCTTTAGTGGCAGCAAGAGCAATTGCATGGTCAATGCCAGCAATCAGCTCATCATCAGCTCGCTCAGCGCGTTTGATGCGCAAAGCAGCGCGTTTGACAGTGCTACCGGCAATTTTGATACAGCCGGCGGCGGCAGTGCGGCTGAAGGCGTGTATGAGTTTCTCGCCCCGTTTGATCTGGGTGCGCGCTATGTGGTGCGCCTGTCGGCCAGTGTGAAGGTGAGCGTGATTGATCTGGTGGCTGATTTTGACGGCGTGGCGGAAGAGTTTGACGCGCGCGAAGGTAATTTTGATGGCAGCGCCCCCAGCGCGGTGGATGTGCTGATTGAAGTCGCGATGACAGATGCTGACCCGCTCGGCGTGTCTCCCACCTGGAGCAGCTGGCAGCCGCTGGGCGTGGGTGATTTTATCGGGCGCGGGTTTAAACTGCGGGCGCGGCTGGTCACCAGCAATCCCATGGCGACTCCCGCGCTGGAGCAGCTCACTGTGCAGCTGGATATGCCAGACCGTGTGGCCGCCGCCAGCAGCCTGACCAGCGCCAGTGGCGCTGATACTATCAGCTTCAGCCCGGCGTTTAAGGCGGTGCCGGCCATCAGCGTGACCTCGGCCAATCTGGCCAGCGGAGATTATGCGGTGATCAGCGGCAAGAGCCGCAGCGGCTTTACCGTGCAGTTTAAAAACAGCGCTGGCACTGGCGTTTCCCGCACTTATGATTGGGTGGCCCGCGGCTATGGCCGTGAACAATAAGAGTGGCTATGGCCGCGAACAATAAGAGTGGCTATGGCTGCGTCAGGCCATTGGCAATCTTGCGGGTATGGTAAGCAAGGCCGGTGGCAACGCCGCCCTGACCCATGCCAATAACCGAAAAGAGCGGATTGGCCAGCGGGCCGATCAGCCCGTCAGCGGCGATGAGGAACAGCGGCTGCGCATAGTTCCACAGCACATGGCTTTGCGTAAACAGATAGGGTGCGTCCTGCCGCTGCGGGCGGCTGCGGGCCAGCGCATAGAGGCGGCGCTGGGCGTTAAACTGGCGGCGCAGGCTGGCCCCATAGAGCAAAACCGCCGCGCCATTGAGCAGGCCATGCTGGTTCCATTGATCCTGACTGAAGGTGTGATAGCCGCCAATGCCAAAGGTGCTGGCCAGTAAAAACGCGCCTGCCACTTTGGCGCAGGCCAGCTCTGATGTGATCTCGCTCATCTGGTGTCCCTATCCCTGTGTCCGTTTTTTTATGCGTCGTTGTTGGGCGAGGTTAGACCTCTGCGCCCGGCCCCGCAATGCCGAATTGAGTTGTTCAACCTGATCTGTCCCAAAGGAGTTAACAGATGTCGCAACATGATATGAATATTGCCAATCAGGGCTTTCCCGCGTTTCGGACTGACCTCAATAATGCGCTAAGTGCACTGGCCAGCCTAAGCGCGGGCAGCACCGCGCCCGCTACGCCCACGCAATACCAGCTCTGGCTGGATAGCTCGGCCAGCCCGCTGGTGTTGAAATTCTATGACGGGGTGGACTGGATTGCGCTGTCCTCCATCAATGCCAGTACCAATGCGGCGGCGCCCGTGCTGGCTAACGATGCATTGTCCGGCGATAAGGTGCATGGCGGCACCATCTCCGACTTTGCCTCACTGGGTATTGATGATAACGCCACCGCTTTGCGCCTCACGCTGGGCGATAGCGAAACCGTCATCAATGACAGCGGCGCCGTGCATGATACCCGCATTGAAGGCGATACTGATACCAACCTGCTCTTTGTCAAAGCCAGTACCGATAAAGTGGGGGTCGGCACCGCCAGCCCGGCCGAAAAGCTGCAGGTGAGCGGTGTGGTACGGGCCAATGCCTTTACCTCTTACACCTTCACGCTGGCGGATGATGCCGCCACCAGCATTGACCTCGGCGCTGCCGCCGCCGGTTGGTGTTTCATCAGCTCGCTGAGCAGCAGCACCGCCAAGGGCGTATTCTTCTTTAAGGTGGGCGCATCACCAGCGGCGGATAGTGCCATTGCCAGCCCCGGCACGCTGGGCACTGGCACCTTGGCGGGCGCCACCGGGGTAGATGGTGAGTTTACCATCCGCGCTCATACCGATAACAAACTCTACTTTGAAAACCGCACCGGCGCGGCGCTGCCGTTTACCCTCACGCTGGTGGCACGCCATGTCTGAGCTGGGTGAGCGCATCAGCTTTGCCCGCCAGCTGGGCCATGTGGAAGGGCGCATCAATGCGCTGGAACGCAAGGTGGATGTGTTTGAACAGCGCATCGAAAGCAAGCTCGGCGCCATTGAAGGCAAGATTGACCAGCTCACCACCATCCTCAATCTCGGGCGTGGGGGCTGGAAGGCGCTGGTCATGCTCGGCACCTTCATCGGCGCGCTGATGGCCGTGCTGAAATGGCTGATTGACCACGCGGTGCTGCGCCTGTCAGGTGGGCCATGAGCAAGCCGCGTGATTTGCGCGCCGGCGCGCGCAAGATCAATCAGGCCGGGCTGGAGCTGATCAAGATGTATGAGGGGTTCTCGCCGGTGGCCTATCGCTGCCCGGCGGGCCGCTGGACCATCGGCTATGGCCATACAGCCACCGCGCAACCCGGCCAGAGCCTGACTGAATGGCAGGCCCACGCCTTGCTGCGCGCTGACCTGCAAATGGCCGAGCGCTGCGTGGCGCAGGCCGTGCACGTGCCGCTCAACGACAACCAGTTCGCTGCGTTGGTGTCACTGGTGTTTAATATCGGGCCGGGCGCTTTCTCGCGTTCGGCCTTGCTCAAAAAACTGAATGAGGGCGAGCTGGCCACCGTGCCGGGCGAGTTCATGCGCTGGACTAAAGTTGGCGCGCTGGAGCTGCCCGGTCTGGTGCGCCGCCGTACGGCCGAAACCAATTTATGGAGGCAGACAACATGAGCATCACTGCATTGATCCCCTTACTCTCGCCGCTGATTGATAAACTCATCAGCCATATTCCAGACCCGCAAGGGCGCGAGAAAGCGCGGGCCGAAGCCGAGGCCACTTTACTCACGTTGCTGGGCGAGCAGCAACAAGGGCAGGTGGAGATTAACAAGGCCGAGGCCACCAGCGCCCATCTGTTTGTAGCGGGCTGGCGGCCTTTCATCGGTTGGGTGTGCGGGGTGGCGTTGCTTTATACCTATATCGTTGCGCCGTTCTGGGCCTGGTGGCTAACCATCTACCACCCGGACCGGCCACTGCCGGTGCTGCCAGCCGATAATCTGTACGAGCTGGTGCTGGCCATGCTGGGCCTGGGCGGCCTGCGCACCTTTGAGAAACTGCGTGGCGTGACGCGCTGATCCTCTGCTATAGTGCGGGCATGAGTGATGTTCTGACCACCCGCATCGGCAAGGCCGGTGTCATTACGTTAAACCGGCCGGCGGCGCTGAATGCGCTGACGCTGGACATGGTGCAGGCGCTGCGCACCGCGCTTGACGCTTTCATGGCTGATGATGTGGTGCAGCATGTGGTCATCACCAGCAGCAGTGAAAAAGCCTTTTGTGCGGGCGGGGATGTGCGGGCGGCGACTGCCGCGCGTGATCAGATTGAGCTGGGCGCTGCGTTCTTCCGCGCCGAGTATGAGTTGAATTATGCCATTGCCCACGCGCCCAAGGCCGTGGTGGCTTTGGTGGATGGCTTGTGCATGGGCGGGGGCTTGGGCCTGTCGGTGCTGGCGTCGCATTGCGTGACGAGTGAGCGCGCCAGCTTTGCCATGCCGGAAATGGCCATCGGCCTGTTTCCCGATGTGGGCGGCGGTTACTTCCTCAATAAATGCCCGGGGGATGTGGGGCTATGGCTGGCCCTGACCGGTGCGCGTCTGTCTGGCGTTGAGGCGGTGCAGGCCCGGCTGGCGCGTTACCTTATCCCGGCTGAGAAAATGACCGAGCTGAAGCAGGCCCTCAGCCGTATGGATTGCGATGAGGCGATAGAAGGGCTGGCGCGGTTTGTCCCGGCCGACCAGTTCAGCGCGCAGCTGCCCGCCATTAATGACGCCTTCAGCCGTGATAGTGTTGAGGGCATCATCCGTGCGCTGGAAACCCAGAATTCAGAGTGGGCGCAGGCCCAGCTCGCGGCGCTGCAGCGCGGCTCGCCCACTAGTTTAAAGGCCACCTTCACCCATCTACGCCGCATGCGCGGGCAGAGTTTGCGCACTGTGTTGCAGGCCGAATATCGCATGGCGTGCGCCTGTCTGCGCGGGCTGGATTTTTATGAAGGGGTGCGCGCCCAGTTGATCGACAAGGATAAATCCCCGCGCTGGCAACCCGCCACGCTGGACGGCGTGAGTGAGGCCCAATTGGCCGCTTTTGTGGCTGCGCCAGTGGGGGCGGATTTATTTGTTGAATGAATTGACAAATAAAGCCCGATAAATCAGACTGTTGCGTTATTCGGGAGAATGTCGTGGCCAAGATTGCCGTCATCGGTCTGGGAAATATGGGCTTGCCGCTGACCAGCTCGCTGCTGGCGGTGGGGCATCAGGTCTCGGGCTATGACCTGCGCGAGATTGCGCGCTCGCGTCTGGGCAATGCCGGCGGGCGCCCTTGTTCGGATGTGCCGACCTGCGTGGCCGAAGCTGACTTTGTTATTACCTGCCTGCCGGATGCGGCGGCTGTGCGCTCTATCTGGCTGGACGATCCGCGCAATCTGACCGCGCTCAAGCGCAGCGCCGTGCTGATTGATTGCTCCACTGTGGGCATTGAAGAATGCCGCGCCATCACGGCATCGGTTGAAGCGGCTGGCTTTGCCATGCTCGATGCCCCGCTGCTGGGCGATGTGCGTGATGCGCGCGCGCGGCTGCTGAGCTTCTGTGTGGGTGGTTCGCTCGCGGCCTTCTCGGAAGCCAAGCCGGTGCTGGAAGATATGGGTGAGCGCGTGATCTATGTCGGCAAAACCGGCATGGGGCAGGCGGCCGTACTGTGCACGCAGCTGATGACCGTCATCAACCTGATGGGCGCGGCTGAATCCTTCGCGCTGGCCGAGCGGCTGGGCCTGCCGGCTGAAAAGCTTTTTGAAGTGGCGGCGCTGTCCTCTGGCGCGTCATGGTCGCTGGCCGAGCGCTGCCCGCAATCGGGCCTCGTGCCGGATAGCCCAAGCAACAACATGTATCAAGGCGGCATGGCGGCCGAATATGTGCTGCGCAAAATGCGCCTGACTGAAAGCGCCGCGCAAAAGGTGGACGCCCGCACGCCGCTGACCGGCCTGGCAGTTGACCTCTATGCCGAGTTTTGCGATACGCGCGACCCCCGGTTGGACTTTTCCGCCATCATACAATTATTGCGGCGTCGCTAACCCGTTGTTAGGCCGCCGCTGATTTTTTGGGTGCTACGGGCCGTTTAGCGTGATGTAAACCGGCACATAATCATAACCGTAACCACCGCTGACCAGTAATTCCTGATCGACAGAATCACAGGTTGAACTGGCGTTATCTGGGCTGCTGCCATAGCCGATGATTGCGCCGCCAATCAGGTAGGAATCTGGCCAGTCACTGGTAACATCACCGCGCAGCCCGGCGCGGGTGAGGGCCTGATTGAGTGTAAGGCAGCTGCCAGCCTTCTGGACAAAAATCTTCAAGGTGATGGGGTAGGCACCGGTGCCGGAAATCATCATGACAAAATTCGGGCTCAACTCAAATGATTTGATACCGCTGACGTTTTTCATGGGGACATCAGCCGGTATGATGCCCGCGTTTTTGAGGCTGTCTTCATCAAGCGTCGCCCGGCTGTTTGCCGTAAAGGTCAGATAGGCGTTTTTTATAAAAACGATCTTGCGGGACAGCTCGGTAATCTCGCGGTTGCGGGCCAATCCGGCCGCAGCCACCCAGATACCGGCCACGACAAGGCCAATAACGCCCAGTACAATCGCGCTTTCAATCAGGTTGAAGCCGCGTCGATTGCCCCGCTCAGGGGAGAGGGTATCAGGATAAAACATTGTGTGGTCAAATTGTTAGCATGCCTGTTGTAACAAGTCAGCGTTAATAATTTGTACTGTAATTCAATGTTAAAAAGACCTCAGGCCGGTTGGCGATTCGTTGAGGGTTTTTCGCCAACATTCTGTTGCACAATGTTTTTTTATGGTTAATATCGGCCTGACAGTGCTTCCGTGAGGAGAGTCTTTTATGAAGTCCGCCTATTTTGATACCGTTGGCCTGATTGAGCGTTTGCATCGTTACTTCCTCGAAGTACTGAAGACCGCGCTGGACCGCCGCGCCATTCTCGACATCAACAATGTGCAGGCCCTGATCCTGTACAATATCGGCAACGATGAGCTGACCGTGGGTGAGTTGACCGCCCGTGGCTATTATCTGGGCTCTAACGTGTCGTATAACCTCAAGAAAATGGTGGAAGCCGGTTACCTCACGCAGGAACGCTCCACTCACGACCGCCGCTCGGTGCGCGTGCGCCTGACCGAAAAGGGCGCCAAGTTGCATGAGCTGTGCGCCAAGCTGTTTGAACAGCATGTCAAGAATCTGGGCCGCGCCAATCTGGACGAAACCAGCCTGGCCAGCGCCAATGAGACGCTCAAGCGTCTGGAGCGCTTCTGGCTGAACGCCACCCAGTACGACCTGACCTAAGAATTTGTAAATCCAGTTAAAAAGGGCTGCCCGTTGGGCGGCCCTTTTGCTTGACGTTTGGCCCGCTTTCGCGCACTTATAGCGCCTTATTAGCGCTCTGGAGATTCGTATGCGTCTGCTCAAACTGGTGCCGGAAAATACCAATATCGATTTCATCAGCAAGCGGGTGATTGCCTTTGTCGTCACCGTGCTGCTGCTGGTTGTGGGCATGGGCGCGTTATTCACCAAAGGCCTGAATATGGGCATCGACTTCAAGGGCGGTATTCTGGTGGACGCCACCTATACCAGCCCGGTGGATGTGCATGCGCTGCGCACCCAGCTGGAGCCGCTGGGGCTGGGCGAAGTATCCATTCAGTCCTTCGGGACAGCTGACAATGTGCTGATCCGCGTGCAGGAGCAGGCGGGCGGCGATACCGCCAACGCCAAGGCAGTTGAAAGCATCAAGGCCAATCTGGGCACCGGCTGGACCTATAACCGCGCCGAAGCGGTGGGCCCCACCGTGGGCGCCGAGCTGCTCAAGAGCGGCATTCTGGCTACCGTTATCGCGCTGGCGCTGATTACCGCTTATGTGGCGTTCCGCTTTGAATGGCAGTTTGGTGTAGCCGCGCTGGTCTCCACCTTCCATGACGTGCTGGTCTCGCTCGGTCTGGTAGCGGTGCTGGGCTGGGAGTTTAACCTCACCACCGTGGCGGCGCTGCTGCTGCTGGCGGGTTACTCGGTCAATGATACGGTCATCATCTTCGACCGCCTGCGTGAAAACCTGCGCAAGTACAAGAGCAAGCCGCTGACCGAGCTCATTAACATGACCACCAACGCCACGCTCTCGCGCACCATGCTGACCTCGGGCACCACGGCGCTGGCCATTCTGCCCATGTTCTTTCTGGGCGGAGCGGCGTTGATCAATTTCACCGGCGTGATCTTGTGGGGCATCTTCATCGGCACTTTCTCATCCACTTATGTGGCGTCAGCGCTGCTGCTGTATCTCCCGCCGCTGCGCATGGGCAAGGGCGATGTTGCCACCGGCCTGCCGGCGGCCAGCAAGACCGCTGCTTAGGAGATATTAGAATGACTGCATCCACCCGGCCCAGCGTCTCCATTTTGCTGCAGGCCGCCTGCTGCCTTGCGTGGTTGTGGGCAGGCAGTGCCGCCGCGTGGGGCGCTACTGATGATTTGCAGGTGCGGTTTACCCCGCCCGGCGATACGCAGGCGCAGGACTTTACCCGCGAGGGGGATGAATTCACCGCGCCGGAACTGATAGATGGCGATACGCCCATCAACCTGCTCTGGTCACAAACGCCGGTAAGTGTGCGCTGGCGGCAGATTTATCAGGGCGCGGTCAGCGATGATGGCGGCTGGATGGATGTGCCCGGCGCACAGGCCGCTGGCGCCTGGCAGAATTTGACACCCGCCCGCCAGATGTCCGTCACGCTTGATCAGGATACACCAGCCCCGGCCTTGCCGTGGCCCGCCCAGATGAGCTGTGCACAAGAGCCGCTCAAGGGCGATAACGCTAGCTGCGCGCGCTGGCAGGCGCTCTATGCCACCTGTCAGGGCGGTGACCATTCGCCCTGCTACAGCTATCCGGCGCGCGTGGCGCTGGAGGTCAAGTTGGCGGCAGATACACCGGTGCAGACATATTACCTGTTGTTTCCCGGCGGCTGTTAGCGCATCTTCTACTGGTGTCGGTTCCAGAAGGAGAAAGTCGCATGACCTCATCAGCCTCTCGCCAATTTGCCATTCTGGTGCAGCATCAGGACACGCCGGATGATAAGGTCTATTTCGCAGGCCTGTCGATGAAGGCGGGGTACGCTCATCTGCGCCGCCCCGGCGATAGCGCAATTGTGACCTATCCCGCGCTGTGGATGGCCAAGCTCGATGCCTGGTTTAACCGTGCAGCCATTTTGCAGGCAGCACCCGATACGTTTTATACGACCGACCG
>Ga0255212_1000037_pt1 | contig 53435 bp, 55 predicted proteins | sample Miss_Yuk_RepC_8d_FD_188425 | JGI IMG/M metagenome (GOLD analysis project Ga0255212, IMG submission 188425) | Freshwater microbial communities from Mississippi River, Louisiana, United States - Miss_Yuk_RepC_8d | ecosystem: Environmental > Aquatic > Freshwater > River | place: USA: Louisiana...
TTGACCCGGCAACCAGCTACGAGCCCATTTTAGCTCATCAACGCTAATGGTGCCGCGCCCACCATCCTTCAAGGCAATCTCTGCCACCTGAGCGCCCACGGCAGTCACCACCGAGAGCTGCCACATTTCACCGCCCGGCGGGATCGGCTGGGTTTTCAAACGCGCCAGAAAATCATCACCCCGGTTATAATGCGTAACGGGGCCACGCCAGCCATGGCGGCGATCATAACGGGTCAGCCCTCCACGCAGCGCTGTTGTGGCAATATCCTGCAAGCGCGGATCAACACTCGCGCGCACGAGCAATCCACCATTCAGAACGCGATCTTCACCATAGCGCTGCACCAATTCACGGCGCACTTCTTCGGTGAAGTAATCACCACCACGATAGAACTCATCAACCGAACGTGGCCGCATCTGCAGCGGCTCAGCCATGGCAATGTCATATTCTGGCTTGGTTATCTTCCCGTCTTCCAGCATACGGCCCAGCACATAATTGCGGCGGGTAATGGCTTCATCATGATTGCGCTCGGGATGGTAATTGTTCGGCGCCTTGGGCAACACGGCCAGATAGGCAGCTTCAGCAAGAGTCAGCTCATCCAGCGTTTTATTGAAATAGGCAAGCGATGCAGCCGCCACACCATAGGCCCGCTGACCCAAGAAAATCTCGTTCAGATACAGCTCAAGGATCTCATCCTTGGTGTAGGCATGCTCAATACGGAACGAGACCAGCGCCTCACGGATCTTGCGGCGATAGGAGCTTTCATTACCCACCAAAAAGTTTTTAGCGACCTGCTGAGTGATGGTTGACGCGCCTTGCATACGCGCGCCGCTACCCACTTTCTGCAGGTTGGTCACAACCGCGCGGGCCAGACCGGTGATATCGATCCCTGAATGCTCATAAAAATTCTTGTCTTCAGCTGAGACAAACGCATCGATCACCCGCTGCGGGATGCGGTCGATGGGAACAAAGATACGGCGCTCGCTGGCAAACTCGGCCATCAAACGGCCATCACCAGCATGCACACGGCTTACAACCGGCGGATCATAATTCTGCAACTGCGTGACATCCGGCAGCCCCTGACTGAAACCCACAATGACGAGCATGACAAAAACGGCGCCCGCAATGCCCAGGGCCATGGCGACAGACATCATCCATGCTAATAAACGCACAATCCGCTCCTCACGCTGATGGAGCGCACTATAAGCGGGTTATTGCGAAACGGCTAGAGGCTGACACTGCGGCGGATGTTTTTCAAAGAAAGCATCAGTCGCCTTGAGAATAGCCCCGACCAGCTGATCCTGATGGTCGGCCTGCGCCAGCAGCCGGGCCTCATTACGGTTGGAGAGATACCCCATTTCAATGAGGACTGAAGGAATATCCGGCGCCTTCAGAACTGCAAATCCGGCTGCGCGTTGCGGATTATCCCCCAGACGAATGGCAAAATCGCGCATGGAACGCACCAGCATCGCTGAATAATCACGGCCGTAATTAAGTGTCGCGCGGTGGCTCATATCAATCAGGATATTAGCCAACAGGTCATTATCGCCCACCTGCTCCAAACCGGCTAATGCGTCGGCCCTGTTTTCGCTCTCTGCCAGCGCCTCAGCCTCGGCGTCCGAGGCACGGTCGGACAGCGTATAAACCGTCGCGCCCCGAATGGAATCATCAGAACGCGACAGGCTATCCGCATGTAAAGAGATGAAAAGATCGGCATTGGCCGCTCGGGCAATTCGTACCCGTTCCTTCAGCGGAATAAAAACGTCGCGGCTACGGGTTAGTTTGACACGGTAACGCCCGCTATCCTTAAGTGACGCAGCCAGACGGCGGGCCACGGATAATGTCAGATCTTTCTCACGCATGTTGGTAACTGCCAGAGCTCCGGGATCAACCCCGCCGTGGCCAGCGTCAATCACAACCAAAGGACGCATCTCCATTAATCGGCGCCGATCAGGCAAGGCAGGCGGTAACATAATGCCCGCCTTAATGACCCGGGCTTGTGGCGGAGCTGCTGAAATATTACGCTCAACTGGCGGCGCTGCCATTTCCTGCCGACTATCAGCATCTGCGTTTTGATCGTCTGAGCTGGGCGGTACAATATTAGCTGCCGTAGCGTCAAAATCACGTTGGGATTTACGCGCCCCCCAACTTTTACTTAACAGACTGTCAAGCTCCTGCGCAGTCGTACCCGACAGGTCCACAACCAGCCGACGCCCGTTACCATCAACAGTCGGGATTAACTGAACAGACGCGACCTTAGAGGGCTGACTTAGATCAAGCACAATACGGGTGCCATCCGCAAATTGGCCATGCCGCCAGCCCTTGACCAACCCACGCCCTTGCGGCGAGAGCTCGCGCGACCAGTCCAGTCCCGGCAAATCGATGACCGCGCGTGGCGGATTATTGAGCAGAAACAGGTTATAGTCTGCCGCCTGCTCCATCTCCAGAACGAAGCGTGTACCGCCTCCCTCCTGCAAGCCAATACGCACATCTTTGACAGCAATACCGGCAAAAGCTGGCATCGCCGCACACAGGAAGATGAAAAATATCAATGCGCGCAACATGTTGGAACCATAACATGAGACTCGGAATCAGGATAGAGTCGATAAAACTATCCCTTGTATCCGCCGCATTAACCGTCTATGGTGCCGGTCGCGATACGTTCTTGCGCACATTTCTGCGGAGAACGCCACGAAACACGAAGGCAAGCGGTGCTCAGATTGTACCGCTGGCAGTGTGGATAAAAGTCTGGTTCTGGCTGCCATGTTTGGCGCTGCTTTTTTACCGGATTTCCTGCCCACTTCCTGCCTTCTCTAGAGGCGCGACAGACGCGCCCTCCGCCGATCGCACGGATGGGACGACGCTGGCGCGGTGAAAGGTTTGGGCCAAATGGCCAAGCGTATGCTTATCGACGCCACACAGGGTGAAGAAACCCGTGTGGCCGTAATTGATGGTAATCGTCTCGATGAACTCGATTTTGAGATTGCCTCCCGTAAACAGCTGAAAGGCAACATTTATTTAGCCAAGGTGACGCGCGTTGAGCCGTCACTGCAGGCTGCCTTTGTTGAGTATGGCGGCAATCGTCAGGGTTTCTTGGCCTTTGCTGAAATCCATCCTGATTACTACAAGATCCCGGTTGCCGACCGCGAAAAGCTGCTTGCCCTTGAGCGGGAAGAAGCCGAGCGCGAAGCCGCCGAAGAAGAAGCCGCCCTCGCCGCCGAGGCTATGGGTGTCGATGACGACTTTGATGACGCCGACGATGCAGATGGTGCCACCCCGGTTGCCAATCTGGGCGAGCCCGCCGTTATTGCGACCGAAGCTGGCAGCACCCCTACCGATATTATCCCGACGTCTGATGTACAGCCCGTCCTGCTTGCGACCGAAGTTGCCAGCATCAGCAGCGAGCCGCTGCCGGAAAATGTCGCGGTCAGCATTGATGTTACCGCAACGGAAATCCTGACGACGGATGCCGAAGCCGGGAGCGATCTGCCACTGGCCACGCCGGCAAATGGCGAAGAGGAAATCGTCCCGCCGCCGCCCGCCCATGCCGAAGAAGGCGATGAGGATGCCGACCGCCGTCGCAGCGCCCGCCGCCGCGCCAACATTCTGCGCCAGTACAAGATTCAGGAAGTGATCAAGAAAAACCAGATCATGCTGATTCAGGTGGTTAAGGAAGAGCGTGGCAACAAGGGTGCCGCCCTCACCACTTACCTGTCGCTGGCTGGCCGTTATTGCGTACTGATGCCCAACACCAACCGTGGTGGTGGCGTATCGCGCAAAATTAACAGCTTGGACGAACGCCGCCGCATGAAGCAGCTGCTGGCCGAGCTTGACCTGCCGGAAGGCATGTCGATCATTCTGCGCACAGCCGGGCTTGAGCGCAGCAAGGCTGATATCAAGCGCGATCTGGAATATCTGCTGCGCCTGTGGGACAGCATCCGTGAAAAGACGCTAACCTCTACCGCCCCCTCCCTCATTCATGAGGAAGCCAACCTGATCCGCCGTGCCATTCGCGATCTGTATAGCCGCGAAGTGATAGAAGTGCAGGTTGAAGGCGATACCGGCTACCGCACTGCCAAGGATTTCATGCGCATGATGGTACCCTCGGCTGCCCGCCGTGTGCACCACTACCGCGACCCAGCCGTGCCGCTATTTGTACGTCACCGCGTTGAAAGCCAGATTGAGGCGCTCTACAGCACCACAGTCGGCCTTAAGTCTGGTGGCTATATCGTCATCAACCAGACTGAAGCGCTGGTCGCGATTGACGTAAACTCCGGCCGTTCGACCCGCGAACGCAATATTGAAGAAACCGCCCTGCGCACCAATCTGGAAGCGGCTGAAGAAGTTGCCCGTCAGGTTCGCCTGCGCGATCTGGCTGGCCTCATTGTTATCGATTTCATCGATATGGAAGAGCAGCGCCACAATGGTCAGGTTGAGCGCAAACTGCGTGAAGCCATGAAGAATGACCGCGCGCGCGTACAGCTCGGCCGTATCTCCATGTTCGGTCTGATGGAGCTGTCGCGTCAGCGTCTGCGCCCGTCCCTGATCGAAACCAATTTCAGCGTCTGCCAGTCGTGCGGTGGCATTGGGCATGTCCGCAGCATTGAAAGTGCTGCGCTGCATGTTCTGCGCTCGATTGAAGAAGAAGGTCTGCAGCAGAAGGCCAGCGAGCTGGCCGTGTCGGTAGCGGAACCGGTTGCACTGTACCTGCTCAACCACAAGCGCTCGGCTCTGTCGGATATTGAACGCCGCTATGGCATCAAGGTCTTTATCCACTCGAATGCAGATATCGCCAAGAACGCCGAACACAAAATTGAACGCCAGAAGGCACGCGTACCGGGTGAATTCAAGTTCCCCGAGCCGCCGCCCCCAGTAATCGAAGAAGAAGATAATTTCGCTACCGAGACTGACGAAGACACACCGGCTGAAGACAGCATCCTTGGCAACGCCAATGGTGATAGCGATGAGGCCGCTGATGGCGAAGGTAGTGGTGAAGATGGCGATGACCGTCGTGGTCGCCGCCGCCGCCGCCGTGGTGGCCGTGGCCGTTATCGTGACCGTGTGCCGGGCAGCGCCGATGTATCCATGCCGGGTGCCCCACAGCCAGATGTGCCGATGGGCCCGCTGGGTGAAGGCGATGACCTGCAGCCTGCCAACCTGCCCGCGCCGGATGGCGAAGGTGGCTATATCCCCATGACTGCACATGGCGATGCACCGGCTGGCGAAGGTCAGCCCGGTGAAGCTGGGGATGACCAGCAGCGCCGCCGTCGTCGTGGCCGCCGTGGTGGTCGTAACCGTTTCCGTGATCGTGCCCCGCGCACCAATATGGACGGCCAGCCGCAGCCAGATCTACCGGAAGGTGCTGAACCGCTGATGGGTGCCGATGGCGATATGCCTGCCCCCGCAGCTGACGGCACCGCCCCGCAAGGCGAACGGCAAGGTGAACGCCGCAGCCGTGGTGGCCGCAACCGTTTCCGTGAGCGTGGTCCCCGTGAATCAAATCGCGATCCAAATCGTGATTCATCGCGTGAAGAGCGCGGTCCCCGCGAGGATCGTGGCCCCCGTCCAGAGCGCCGCCCGCGTGAAGATCGCGCCCCGCGTTATTCAGCGCCGCCTGCAAGCGGTGGTGATGGCTCGGGTATCAAGATCGTGAGCGAGTTCAAGGCGCGTGAGCCGCAAGCCCATAGCCCGGCCCCCGCGAGCCAGCCCAGCGCTGCTCCTTCTTCAGATTCGCCGCCCTCCGACAAACCGAAAACCGGTTGGTGGAAGCGCCTGATGGGATCGAACAACTGAGGTAGCCATGCTTGAAACTGGCACTGAGCTCACACGTGTGCTGAAGTTGCGCGATGCTATGGGCGTTGATAGCCCTGGCTATCCGTTCAACCAGATCGGCAAATTTGCTCAGTCGTCAACCACGCCGGAAGCAGAAACCCCGGCTGGCGACGCAGTAACGCGCAAACTAACCATCCGCCTGCGGCAAGACCCTGAAAGTGGTGAAATTCTTTCACTCTAAAGGTGTTCGGCACTTCATTTTGTCACAGGAATATATCAGCGACGCGTGCTAGATTAACAGCATGCGCCGTCTTCTTTCTGCACTCCTGTTACTGATGCTGCTGGGCACACTACCCGCCCGCGCGGCATCTGACCTCAACATCATCCGCGATGCAGAAACTGAAGAATGGCTGCGCACCCTTGCCACGCCCGTATGGCAGCAAGCCGGTATTCCGCCTGAGAACATTCATCTAGTCCTTGTGCAGAACAATCAGATCAATGCGTTTGTTGCTGGCGGCATGAACATCTTCATTTTCACCGGGCTACTCAAGGCCAGCAAAACGCCGGATGAAGTCCTTGGCGTTATCGCCCACGAAACCGGTCACATTGCTGGCGGGCATCTGCTGCGCTCGGAAGAAGAAATGCGCAAAGCCAGCGCCACCGCCATTCTGGCAACCATTGCTGGCGTGGCCGCCGCTGCCGCAAGTGGCGATGGTTCTGCCGGCGCTGCTGCAATCGGCCTTGGCCAGCAAGTGGCGCAACAAAGCTACCTTTCTTACTCGCGCACACAGGAATCGGCGGCCGACCAAGCCGCCTTGCGTTTTATGGACCGCGCGGGCCTGTCTGCCCAAGGCATGCATAATTTTCTGCAGCGTCTGCAAGATCAGGAATTACTGCCCAGCGACCAGCAGAGTGAGTTTGTGCGCACCCACCCCCTCACCCGCGCCCGTGTTGAAAGTGTGCAAGCCCATATTGATAGTGTAACCGGCAAGCGTAATCTGCCGGCATCAGCGCAGGCAGAGTTTGACCGCATCATGGCCAAGCTTAATGCCTATCTCGACCCACGCGGTACCCTCAGCCGTATTGGCCCGAGCGCCACAAATTTTAATGACCGCTATGCCCGTGCGATTGCGCTGCATATGACGGGAGACACCATGGGCGCCATCAGCCTGCTCGATGGTCTTTTACGCGAAGAGCCGAATAATCCTTACCTGAATGAATTCAAGGGGCAGGTTCTCTATGAATCTGGCCGCGCGGCAGATGCGGTTGCGCCCTATCAAAAAGCCGTCGCGCTATCGAATGGTAACGCTTTATTGCGCGTGGGGCTGGCACAGGCGCTACTCGATACTAATGGTGCCAGCAACCTGCCCGCCGCCGTAAACCAGCTGGAAAGTGCGCTCAATTCAGAACGTGACTCGCCTCAATTGTGGCGCCTGCTGGCAACCGCTTATGGCCGTCAAAACGATATGGGCATGGCAGCTTACGCCCTTGCAGCTGAAGCGAATGTGCGAGGCGACCGTCCTACAGCGGTAGCCCAAGCCAAGCGGGCCCAGCAGCTACTGCCTACCGGCTCACCGGGCTGGCTCCGCGCCGCCGACATTCTGGCTAATAACGAAGCCTCGAAGGACAGAAAATAAGCTATTAGTTGGCCACCAGCTCAAACGTCACAGAATAGCAGTGTGGCTGTATCCAGCTATTGTCTACGGCAAGCGCATTAGCGCTTTGCTCCAACTCACACCAGCGCTGCATGAAGGCAGCCTGCTGGTCTGATGGACACGCTTTAAACATGTTTTTCAGTGTCGCAAAATTCTCATAGATCTTTTTATCAACCCGAAAACCGTTCGCTTTAATAAGCGCCTCAATTTCAGCTTCTGAATGACGATTCAGATCAAGCGATGTTCGCCCCATCAACCGCGCCAATGGGGCCTTCACCCGCGCCCACAAACCCGACAATCCGGCGCGCCAACTACGCGGATTTCCGAGATCAATCCAATGTTGAAAATGGCCATCATCATAGTTCAGAAAGAAACGGCCATTCGCGGCTAAATGCTTTCGCGCGACAGATAGATAAGATGCAGGGTGAGCAACATGCTCAAATACTGAGAAACTCAGAATATAATCAAAGCGCAAACGCGGATCGATTTCCGAAATGATGTGAACCCGATCTCCCAGATGGGCGACATTCTTGCGCAACACTGCATTAACCACAGGATCCGGCTCAAGCAGATAAAGAGTCACATCCTTCAATTGTGGGAATATATACGCCCAATTCGACCCCGGGCCCGCGCCGTAATCAAGAATGACGGCACCGGCATGGCCAGATATCTGATTGATAATTCTATACTTTGACGCATTACCCAGCCACATAGCGCACTCCCTTGCCGACACCTGCTTTAGTAAATGCCATCCCCAACACGTCAAGGAAATTATTACTTAATTCAATTCTGTCACATATAGACGGTAACCTGAATGATATATATCTAAGAACTGTGCTCACAAATAAGCCTCTGGAGTTTTCATGCGTCGTCTTCTTGCTGCTGGTCTGATGTCTTTTTCGCTCTTGGCCAGTTCGGCTTTTGCCGAACAACCGGCTACAGCGTCTACCGAACCCGCAGCCCAGTTTACCCCGGCACAAAAAACCGAGATCGAGGCTATTGTCCGCAACATGCTGCTCACAAACCCCACACTAGTTGCCGACGCTTTGGATAAAGTTCAGGAAGAGATGAAGGCCAGAGAGGCCGCCGCCACTTCCGAGAAGATCCGCGCAAATCGCGACCGCATTTATGATAATGGCGGGCTGGCTATAGGCGGTAACCCGCAAGGCGATGTCACCATTGTTGAATTCTTCGATTATAACTGTGGCTATTGCCGGTCCGCTCATCAGGAACTCAAGCAGCTGCTGAGCGAAGATAAGAATATTCGCATAATTTACCGCGAATTCCCCATCCTCGGTCCCAACTCCATCATCGCCTCACGCATGGCGCTGGCCGCCAATGAGCAGGGCAAATACCTTGAAATGCATGACAAGCTGTTCTCCAGCAGCTCGCAGCTCAATGCCGACGCCATGCTTAAAATCGCTCAGGATATGGGCCTGAACATGACCAAAGTCACCGCAGGCATTTCAGACCCCAACATGCTGGTTTCGCTGCGCGGCACCATCGACTTGGCCACGGATCTAGGCATTCGCGGTACCCCGGCATTCATTATTGGCGATAAACTCTTTCCTGGCGCCATGAGCCTTGAGCAGATGCGCGTTGCGGTTGCCGAGGCCCGTGCTGAAGCCAAAAATCAGCCTGCCAAACCCGCGAATCCGTAAAATCCTGAAACGTCAACGGCTTACCCGCAAATTATGTGGTTGAGCCGGGGGCGTTTATTGGGTAAAACTCCCCGGTTATGACGGACGTCACCACTCTCTTTGTCCTGAACGGACCGAACCTAAACCTGCTTGGCCTGCGCCAACCTGAGGTTTACGGGGTCGATACGCTGGCCGATATCGAAGCCGCCTGCCGCGATCGCGCGCAGGATTACGGCTGCGAGATTGTGTTTCGCCAGACCAACCATGAGGGTGAACTCATCAGCTGGGTACACGAAGCGCGTACCGAGGCTGACGGCCTGATCATCAACGCGGGCGGTTATTCCCATACCTCCATCGCCCTGCTTGATGCCCTGCTGGCCGTGGATATCCCTGTTGTTGAGGTTCACCTCAGCAATATCCACAAGCGCGAAGAGTTCCGTCACCATTCGTTTGTGTCATCTGCAGCTCAAGGCGTGATCTGCGGCTTTGGCCTTAACTCTTACCTGTTGGGCCTGTCGGCCCTCGCACGCCTACTTGGAAAGGAATAAATTATAATGTCCGCATTCACCATTGATGAAGAAGCCATCCGCAAGCTCGCTGCCATTCTGACCGATACCGGCCTGACCGAAGTTGAGGTCAAGAGCGGTGACAATGTCCTGCGCGTTTCGCGTGGTGGCACTGTTGTTGCTGCCGCCCCGATGGCCATGGCCGCCGGCGCAGCCGCCCCCTCGGCAACGCCAGCCGCTGCCGAAGTCATCACCGGCACGCAGGTAACCTCGCCGATGGTGGGCACTGTTTATATGGCCGCTTCGCCGGGTGCAGCGCCCTTCGTCAAGGTGGGCGACACCGTGAAGGAAGGCGATACACTGCTGATCGTTGAAGCCATGAAAGTCATGAACCCGATCAAGGCGCCCAAGGGCGGCACCATCACCCGCATTCAGGTGAGCGATGCCCAGCCGGTTGAATTTGGCGAGCTGCTCGTGGTGATTGGCTAACAGCAATCCGCGCCCGGCCTTGCTGCGGCGCGTTTGTGTTAATGTGAGAGGACGGCACTGGATTTGTCAGATAATTTTCGGCAGATCACATCCGTAATAGTCCCATGATGTTCGATAAGATCCTGATCGCCAACCGTGGTGAAATCGCCCTGCGCCTGATCCGCGCCTGTAAAGAAATGGGCATTGCCACGGTGGCTGTTCACTCCACGGCTGACTCGGAAGCCATGCACGTACGCCTTGCGGACGAGAGCGTATGTATTGGCCCGCCCCCCGGCCGCCAGAGCTATCTGAATATTCCCGCCATTCTTGAAGCGGCGGCGATTACCGGCGCTGACGCCATTCACCCCGGCATTGGCTTCATGGCCGAGAACGAACAGTTCGCGACCATGGTAGAAGAGCATGGCTTTGTCTGGATTGGCCCAACCCCGGAACATATCCGCATGATGGGTGACAAAGTCACTGCTAAGGAAACCGCCAAGAAATTCGGCCTGCCGCTGGTGCCCGGCTCTAACGGCTCGGTCAACTCGCTGGAAGAAGCCAAGTCAGAAGCCAAGCGTATTGGCTGCCCAGTCCTCATCAAGGCCGCCGCTGGCGGTGGTGGTAAGGGCATGAAGGTTGCCCGCACTGAGGCCGAGGTTGAAGAAGCCTTCACCATGGCCCGCGCCGAGGCCAAGGCCGCCTTTGGTGATGATACTGTTTACATGGAAAAGTATCTCACCCATCCGCGCCACATTGAAATCCAGCTGCTGGGCGATATGCATGGCAACGCTGTTCACTTTGGTGAGCGCGACTGCTCCATTCAGCGCCGCCACCAGAAAGTTGTAGAAGAAGCGCTCTCCCCAGCTCTCAATGCTGACCAGCGCAAGTTTATTGGTGATCTGGCCGCCAGCTGCGTGGCCAAGCTTGGCTATCGCGGCGTTGGCACCATGGAATTTCTGTTTGAAGACGGTGAATTCTATTTCATCGAAATGAACACCCGCCTGCAGATCGAACACACCATTTCTGAAATGGTCACAGGTATCGACCTTGTGCGTGAACAGATCCGCGTTGCCACCGGCGCGCCGCTGCCGTTCAAGCAGGAGGACATCAAGTTCAACGGCCATTCCATTGAATGCCGTATCAACGCCGAAGATCCCGACACCTTCGCCCCCTCACCGGGCAAGATCGTGGGCTACCATGCCCCCGGCGGTTTGGGTGTGCGTGTGGACAGCGCCCTGTTCGATGGCTACCGCGTACCGCAATATTACGACAGCATGATCGCCAAGCTCATCGTGCACGGCACCTCGCGCAACGAGTGCCTGATGAAGCTGCGCCGCTGCCTGGATGAGTTCGTCATTGGCGGGATTAAAACCAACATTCCGCTACACAAGAAGATTCTGGCCCAGCCAGACTTCATTGACGGCAACTACAACATCCATTGGCTGGAACGCAACCTGCTGAACAAGTAAGGCTATCCATGCGCCAGTTTCAGCTCACAACGCCCAGCGGCATGATTGAGCTGAGACAGCGCGACGGTCATGGCACGCCCCTACTCTTTCTGCCCGGCCACGGCAGCGATTTTGCATCGCCCAAAGGCCAGGCGATTGAGGAGATGTGCGCGCGCCATAACCGGCCGCTCATTCACCCCGCCTATTACGGATATGAAGGCTCGCAGCACGTAGACGTGCCTACAGGCGGCAAAGGTTATATCCGTCACTGGTTTTCTCAGCTGCTTGAGATTATCGATACGCTCTGCCCGCAGCCTGTTGTGGTGGTTGGGCATAGTATGGGTGCCATCCTCATGCTGCAGCTGGCGCGCCGCCGCCCGGATAAAGTGGCCGCGCTGATCGGCATTTCCGCTGGTTTTGGTGTGAATGGGCAAGCGAAAGCTACGGCCATCTATGGCAATAGCGACTTTATGGGCCTGAAGAGCCATACACCACTGACCTTCACCATGCATGAGGGGGCTATGGTTTTTGCGCCGAACAGCTTTCCGGCCAAGCCCATACGGCTGAAATATGGCCTGCAGAATGATCTGGTCAGCTGGCGCACAGGCACCAATATCGCCGCCGCCTGCGAAGGGCCAGACGTAGAGCTATGGCTGAACAAGTCAGCAGATCACAGCATGAGTGATGCCGCCAGCCTTGACTGGCTGGAACGGCAGATCCAATCTTTTGGCTGACATGCTCACTCTCACGCCTGACCTGATGCTGCGCGCCTATGCCAACGGTATATTCCCGATGGCGGAGGATGCCGATGATGATGAGCTGTTCTGGCTTGATCCGCCCGAGCGGGCCATTTTGCCATTGGATGCACATTTTCATGTGCCACGCTCACTAGCCAAATTCATGCGCCGCATGCCGTTTACCATCACGACCAATCAGGCGTTTGCGCAGGTTATTCATGGCTGCGCTGAAAAGCGGCCCGAGCGACCGGAAACGTGGATTAACCGCACGATTATAGATACCTTCACCAGCCTGCACCAGCGCGGCCATGCACATAGCGTAGAAGCCTGGCACGATGGCCATTTGGTTGGCGGATTATATGGGGTTTCTATTGGTAGCGCCTTTTTTGCCGAGAGCATGTTCAGCCGCGTCAGCAACGCCAGCCGGGTCTGCGTTGTTGAGCTGGTGGAGCATTTGCGTGATCGGCATTTTCAGCTGTGCGACGTGCAGTTTACTAATGATCACATCTTGCAGTTTGGTGTGTACGAAATTTCGCGCGCTGAATATCACACCCGCCTGCAGCAGGCCTGCGCTATACCTGCCCAGTTCTAATTAGTCTTGAGTAGATGCGTCGGCTGCATCGGCGGCGGCTGCAGACGGTGCCGCGACTGCAGGTGCCCGCGCTACAGCTGGGCCACCTTCTTCACCGGCGGCCGCACGTTCAGCCGCAGAGGGGGTACGGGATTCACAGGCCAGTACGGTCACGTCATAGGTTGGGTGCTCAAGCGCAGACAAAGCCGGGCTTGACGCAAACATCCAGCCGCTAAACAGCAACCGTTCAGGCTGCGCCTGACGAACGGAATCCTGCCCGCCCGTGCGGGGCAGTTTACGGATGTCCACTTCACTGATCTCAAGGAAGGCCGCGGATTCAGGTGTATCGCTCGGCAGCGAAACCTGACAGCTACGCACTGTCATCAAAATCAGACCGAAAGCAGCCTGCGAGCCAACATTGACGCGCAGCTTGGTTGTACGCGCCGAGACTTTATCCAGCACTTGCAGAACGGCTATATCGCGATTGAGCATTTGGCGCGGTGGCAATGGTACAGGCTGTGCTGGCACTGAATCTGCCGGCGCTTGAGCTACTGGCGCAGGCATCTGCCCCTGAGGCAAAGGTACAGCCGCTTGCGGCTGGGCTGGTGCAGATTGAGTGCTAATCAGCTGAGCCGACGCCTGATGCGCCATCAGCCCCAGGCAGACAGCGGTACATAAAATATATCTGCTAACAAAGCTCACGGCTGCGCAGTTGCTGGTGCTGTAGCGGCACCTTCACTGCTCTTGCTCTGGCTCATGCTGAAAATGGCTTGACCCAGTAGCTGTTCCAGATCCGGCGTGGACTGCGTATGCTCAATCTTACCGCCAGCGGCCAGCATGTCATCTGCCCCGCCTGGCTCCAGCGCCAGAAACTTGCCGCCCATCAGGCTGGATGAGCGAATGGTAGCCGACGTATCCGTCGGCAGCTTGACGTCTTCATTAATCGTGAGCGTTGCTACAGCCATGTAGCTGGCCGGATCCAGATCAATCGCGCTCACAGAGCCAATTTTGACGCCGCCAATTTTCACATCAGAGCCAATATCAAGGCCCTGCGCGTTGACGAAATCGGCTTTCACATCATAGCCCGAGCCGGTATCAACCTTGGCTGTTTTGAGAACGAATACCAGAAAGAAGCCAGCTACAGCCAGCACCACGGCGCCCATCGCGGTTTCAATGACATTATGCTTCATGGCTGCCATGCCTCATAATCACCAGTGGCTTTTTCACGCTGACCTTGGGCCAACTGACTACCCGGCGGGTGATAGGCCTGCGCAGTACCAGTCAGATTAGGACGATGCGGCTTAACCCACGGCTGATGATACGGGCTATCCTTAGGCAGCGGCGCACTCATGCTGTGATGCAGCCAGCCATGCCATTCCGGCGGCACTTTGGTCGCTTCCGGCTCACCTTTGTAGAGCACCCAGCGACGCTTACGTCCGTGATGATTGACCTTACGGTCCTCATAGTAACGGTTGCCATACTCATCCGTCCCGACCAGTCGGCCACGGCGGAAAGTGAAGAAGCGAACCTGGATGTTGGCCATCCAGGAGGGGAAAGTAATACGGTCAGCCATGGCGCGAATATGCCACTACAGAAAGAATCCGTCCAGCGGGCTTGACCAATAAGGCTATTCAGATCACTTTGTGGCCCGGAGGCTGCATGTTGCCCATAATCACCCCCCTGTATGCCGGTATTTTAGGCCTGATTTATCTGTTTTTGTCGTTCCGGATCCCCCGTCTGCGCATGAAATTGCGAGTGGGACTCGGTGATGGCGGCCACCCGGAGCTGGCCCGCGCCATCCGCGTACATGCCAATTTTGCCGAATATGTGCCGCTTGCCCTCCTCCTGATTCTCTTGGCTGAACTGGAAGGCTATAGTCCTTGGTTTATCCACCTGATGGGCCTGCTCCTTGTTGCCGCCCGCCTAGCCCATGCTTATGGCCTAAGCCAAAGCAGCGCTACCTCTCCCGGCCGCTTCCTTGGCACCGTGACCACCTTTGCCGTTCTCGGCCTTACCTCGGCGATGTGTATTCTCGCCAGTCTGCTGAAAATCTTCCATGCCTAAAAAAACAACTGCCAAACCATCCCGCAAACCGGTAGCAAAAACGGCTGTAAAAAAATCAGCTGCCAAAGCTACAGCTACACCGCAGGTCAAGGCGGCGCACCGCACGAGCAAAACCGTTAATCTGGCCCTGCAAGGTGGCGGCTCCCATGGCGCTTATACCTGGGGCGTACTCGACCGCCTGCTGGAAGAAGAGAAGCTGACCATTGATGGCATCAGCGGTGCTTCTGCTGGTGCAATGAATGCGATTGCACTTGCGCAAGGTATGGCTGCAGGCGGGCGGCGCGGCGCACAGGAAGCACTGCGCAAATTATGGAAAGATGTGAGCGAGATGCACGCGCTTTCCCCCGTGCAACGCAACCCGCTTGATGCCCTGCTTGGCAACTGGACCCTGAACAACTCGCCAAGCTATATGGCCTATGACATGCTCAGCCGCGTAGCCTCGCCCTATGTTACCAACCCGCTAGGACTTAATCCGCTGCGCGTTCTGCTCAAGAACATGATCGACTTTAAAGCCGTCCGTGCGTGTGAGGAGATGAAACTCTTCATCTCAGCCACCAACGTTCGCACCGGCCGTGTACGCATTTTTGAGCGCCATGAAATTACTGCCGATGTGATGGCGGCTTCCTCGTGCCTGCCCTCGCTCTTTCAAGCCATCAAGATCGGCAAAGACCATTACTGGGATGGCGGCTATATGGGTAACCCCGTGCTATGGCCTCTGATCTATAAATGCGAAAGCCGTGATATTGTTGTGGTGCAGATCAACCCCATCACCCGCAATGAGCTGCCGCAGACCGCGCAGGAGATCAATAATCGCCTTGATGAGATCACCTTCAATGCACCGCTCATGAGCGAAATGCGCGCTATTTCCTTTGCCAGCAAACTCCTCGACGAAGGCATTTTAGACCCCAAGCGCTATAAGAAAATGCTGATCCACCGCATTCACAGCGAAAGCAAGATGGACACGCTCGACGCGTCAAGCAAGGTCAATGCCGAGTGGGATTTTCTGCTCAAACTGCATCGCTGGGGTCATAACGCGGCTGATAATTGGCTTAAAGCGCACTGGCACCAACTAGGGCGCTCAAGCTCGGTCAATATCCGCAGCGAGTTCCTGTAATCAGGCAACTTTCGGCGACTTGGACAGGCTGACAAGATGGTGGCGCATATCTGCGGCCATATGGTAGCCCGTTTCATACGTGCTTTGCTGCCCCAGCTTGCTGGCATGATGCTCTAACCACATGCGCCCAGCCAGATGGCCCAGACGCTGCATTTCACGCATCGTCGGCAGATTGATGCAGGACGGATCAACTTTACTCTTCTGGTCAAACGGCCAATTAGCAGCCGGATGAATGACATGGAAATTCAGATTACGCCCTTCAGCGCGGGCCAGGCGCGGCAGCAAGGTCATCTCGGCTTCTAACGCAGCACTCCAACGCAACTGCTCTGCGCGATTATTCAGCGCCTCTTGCGCCAACTGGTCGTGCCGACCACTGAGTTCGACCGGTGAAACGCGTACAACAATAATATCACTGGCCTGCTTGCTGTGGTCATAAAGCGGCGTTACTGGCGGATTATGCGTGAGGCCGCCATCCAGATTATGAACCTCATCAATCACAATCCCTTTGCCAAATACATGCGGCAAGCTGCCTGCGGCAGCAATCGCTTTTGCGGTCAGGGCGCGGTTATCACCTAAACGGCCATCAGCATAACCACCATAAATAATGGACTTGCCGGTAATAGCATTCACTGTGTTCGCAAATACCTGCATGCCACCCGGACGGTTGAACTGCGTAAAATCCACCAATTTACTAATCAACCCTTCAAGCGGATGCACCCCGCTCACGTGATTGGCGACATGCTCCATCAGGCCATATGCCGGCTGATGCTTTGTCATAAAGTCAAGGGCATCGCTCACCATGCCGAACATGCTCATGGGATTAAGCCCGCCACCCCGTTTGCTCTGGCGGTCGGCAATATAATTCATCATATGGCTGGGGGTATCAGTCAGGCTCTTGGGGGCCAGCCGGTCCATCTCTAAAATGAGACGTTCCATATTATCGCTCGCGCCCTTGGCACGCTGCCCTTTAGGCGCGCTCAACCAACCGCTCGCAGCTACGCAACCAACGATACTGCCACCACTGGTGCCCAGCACATCAAACTCAATATTGTTCTGCTCGAAATAGGGAAGAATTTCCTGCAGCACGCCCACCTGAAAGATAACATGCAGGCCACCGCCTTGCAGTGCGAGCGCCACTTTACGCAGCGGCGACTTGGACAACTTTGCAAAGCCGGGCAGACCCCGAGCTGGTTTGTTAGTTTCCATCATCTCCCCGTTTGGAGCTGTGACGCCCCAAGACATTCTTTTGAAAAGAACCTGTTCAGTCGGGATTTAAGAACTGTTTTGAGCTGATTACCAAAGAATCTTGTGCTGCACTGCAACAGCAATCTCCGTAAAACCACGCTAAATGCACCCACTCCATACGCGAAAATGCAGATTTAATGGTTATTTACCAAGTCGTGCTTACCATTGTGCAATGCAGCGCCATGCCCTGATATTTCCCGTTGTCTTCATGCTGTTTTGCGCAGCTTGCCCACTCGCACAGGCAGACTCGTGCCCACCCGCGCCGCGCCAGCCGCAAATTACGATCAACCTCAATGTGGGCAATGTGCGCTATGACAACACCCGTAACATCGTGCAGATGATTGATCTCTATAATCAGAACAGCAACACCGATGCCGCTGGCGCCAGGCATGTGCCGCTCGGGCTTACCCACTCCAGCCTGCGCTACAGTTACAACATGGATGCGATCTTACAGCCCCTGCGTGACGGCACTTATTGTGCGTATGCCAATAACGTGGCTGTCGACATTACCATGCCGGATCAGATTGTTTACGTCGCAATCGACCTGCCACGGGATAGCTGTATTTACCGTGAAGTTCTGGTGCATGAAAACCGCCATGTGCAGCTTAATAATGAAATAGCCTACAACTGGCGGCAGCGCATGCAATACCGGGTTGAAGCGATTGTCGCCAGTATCGGCACTGTTCGCGCCAATAGCCAGCAACAGGCGACAGACATCATGCAAAGCCAGATCAAGCCGCAGATCAACAACCTAATTCAGGAAATGCTGGACGACCGCAAACAGCAGCAGGCACAGATCGATACCCCTTATGAATATGACCGCGTCAGCCGCTCCTGTCGCGGTGAAGTGCAGAAGTATATCCCTGACAGCTTGCGCCATTAACGGCCCCTCTTGCCATATTGCCGCGCGTGCTGCACCTTGGCCGCATGATTCTGGAACTCACCATCGTTGCGCTGAGCGCATATCTTATCGGCTCTATCCCCTTTGGCCTGCTGCTGACCAAGGCTGCCGGCCTAGGTGACATCCGCACTATTGGCTCCGGCAACATCGGCGCGACTAACGTGCTGCGCACCGGCAACAAGAAACTCGCCGCCCTCACATTGTTACTGGATGGGTTTAAAGGTTTTGCCCCGCTCTATCTGCTATCTTTCTTTTTTCTGCAGCAAGACCCGCGCAATGCTTATACAGACTGCCTCCCCGGCCCTTGCTACCCACCAGCTACAGACCCCCGAATATTGTCGGTTGCTCTCATCGCCGTCATTCTCGGCCACTGCTTCCCTATCTGGCTCAAATTCAAAGGTGGCAAAGGTGTGGCGACTGCGCTTGGCGCTACTATCGGTCTTAGCCCGTTTATCGGCCTTGGCGCGTGTCTGAGCTGGCTACTAACCGCTCTTCTGTTCCGCATCTCATCGCTATCCGCATTGGTGGCTATGCTGACCTTACCTGGCTTTGCCTGGTATCTTGATATGCCAGCATACATCTTCCCGCTGGCGATCATTGCGGCTTTTGTTTTCTATCGCCACAAAGACAACATCAAGCGCCTGCTTGCTGGCACCGAGCCCAAGATCGGGCAGAAGAAATGACGCCGCAGGAAACCCGCGATTACCTGCGTCTTGCCCGCACCGAGAATGTGGGGCCGGTAACATTCGGCCAACTCATCAACCGCTATGGCAATGCGGCGGCGGCATTAGCGGCTATACCGGAACTAGCGGCACAAGGCGGCCTCAAGCGTAAGCTGGCTATTCCCAGCATCACGGCGATTGATGATGAATTGGCACAGCTCACCCATATGGGTGGGCGCATCTTGTGTTTAAACATGCCGGACTATCCGCGCCTACTCCGCCAGATCAGTGACGCTCCGCCTGTTATAAGCATTCAGGGTAATTTAGCCCTGCTCAGCCGTCCCTGTGTGGCGATTGTGGGTGCCCGTAACGCCTCCATCAACGGACGCCGCATGGCCGAGCGTCTGGCGCGTGAACTGGGGGCCGCTGGCTACACCGTCATCTCTGGCCTTGCCGCCGGGATTGACGCCAGCGCCCATCAGGGGGCAATGGCCACCGGCACTGTTGGTGTCATTGCGGGCGGGCTGGACGTTATCTATCCGCCTGAAAATACCCAGCTGCATCAGCAGATGGCGCTGCAAGGGCTGATTGTAGCCGAGATGCCGCTGGGCACACCCATCAACGCCAAGCTGTTCCCGCGCCGCAACCGCATTGTCTCCGGCCTGTGTGCTGGCGTGGTAGTGATTGAGGCGGCCATACAGTCAGGCTCGCTCATTACGGCCCGCCTGGCGGGTGAGCAAGGCCGCGAGGTGATGGCGGTTCCCGGCTCGCCGCTCGACCCGCGCGCCACCGGCACCAACCGCCTGATTAAGGACGGCGCCCAGCTGATTGAAAGCGCGGCAGACGTGATTGCCAGCTTGCAAAGCCTGTCGCTGGCCGAAAACGACACACCAAATTACAAGACGCAACTAATTGATAAGGTTGACGAAACATCACTATCCGCGCTACGGCCCCGCATCCTTGATGCACTTTCCCCTACCGCAACTAGGGTAGATGACATTATAAGAGAGTGCCAAAGCCCCGCCGCCGCCGTGCTGGCGGTGCTGCTGGAACTGGAACTGGCGGGCCGTATTTCCCGCCTGCCGGGCAATCAGGTGGCGCTTTTAGCGCCGCTGGCCGGTGCCGTTAACGAGTAAGGATTAGTCAGCGTGTCTGAACATACGGTTGTCATCGTCGAGTCTCCCGCCAAGGCGAAAACCATCAACAAATATCTGGGCAAGGACTACACCGTTCTGGCCAGTTTTGGCCATGTGCGCGACCTGCCCGCCAAGGACGGCTCCGTCCGCCCGGATGAAGACTTCGCGATGGACTGGGAATATGCCGAGCGTGGCAAGCAGCGCATTGATGAAATCGCCAAGGCGGTCAAAGCGGCCGACCATGTTCTGCTCGCAAGCGATCCGGATCGTGAAGGTGAAGCCATTGCCTGGCACGTCCTCAATGCGCTGAAGGAAAAGAAGGCCCTGGGCCACGCCACCGTTGGCCGCATCACCTTTAACGAAATTACCAAGAACGCCGTGCTGGATGCCATCAAGGCCCCGCGTGAGCTGGACCAAGAGCTGATCGACGCCTATATGGCACGCCGCGCGCTGGATTATCTGGTCGGCTTTACCCTCTCGCCCATTCTCTGGCGTAAACTGCCGGGCTCGCGCTCGGCGGGCCGTGTGCAGTCAGTTGCCCTGCGCCTGATCTGTGAACGTGAAAGCGAAATCGAAAAATTCAACCCGGTTGAGTATTGGTCGATCGCGGCTGATTTCCAGACGCCGCTTGGCCATATCCTCACCACCCGCCTCACCCATCTCAATGGCCATAAGCTTGATAAGCTTGACCTGAAAACACAGGCCGATGCACAGGCCGCTGTTGCCGCCATCAATGCCGGCAGCTTTAAGGTTGGCAGCATTGAGCACAAGAAGGTCAAGCGCCACCCAACGGCCCCTTTCACCACCTCAACCCTGCAGCAGGAAGCCAGCCGCAAGCTGGGTATGGGTGCCTCGCGCACCATGCGCTGCGCGCAAAAGCTGTATGAAGGCGTCAGCCTAGGCGGCGAAACCGTCGGTCTGATCACCTATATGCGTACGGATGGCGTGTCGCTCTCAGCGGATGCGATTGATTCCGCGCGCGGCCTCATTCGCGATCTTTATGGCACAAACTACCTGCCGGTCGCCCCGCGCATGTACAAGGCCAAAGCCAAGAACGCACAGGAAGCCCACGAGGCCATTCGCCCCACCGACCTGCGCCGCCGCCCGGAAGATGTAGCCGCCTATCTCGATCACGATGAAAAGCGCCTCTATGAGATGATCTGGAAGCGCACCATCGCCAGCCAGATGGAAAGCGCCGAGTTTGATCAGGCCGCGATTGATGTAACCGCCGCTGACGGCAAAACAGTTCTGCGCGCCACAGGCTCCATCGTATTGTTTGATGGCTTCCTCAAACTCTATTTTGAAGATACCGATGACCTGACCGCCGATAAGGACGATGCCCGCCTGCCCCCGGTCAAGGAAAACGAAGCCATGGCGCTCGACAAGGTCGAGCCCGCGCAACACTTTACCCAGCCGCCCCCGCGCTATACCGAAGCCAGCCTTGTCAAAAAGCTGGAAGAGCTGGGCATTGGCCGTCCGTCCACTTACGCCAGCATCATCGAAGTATTGCAGAACCGCAATTATGTACGGCTTGAGGGCAAAGCCTTTGTGCCGGAAGATCGCGGCCGTATTGTCACCGCCTTCCTTGAATCTTTCTTCAAGAAGTATGTTGAGTACGACTTTACTGCCGACCTTGAAGGCCAACTGGACGATATCTCCGGCGGCAGCAAAAACTGGAAAGCCGTGCTGCGCGCCTTCTGGACTGACTTCTCCAGCGCGATTGATGGCGCCAAGAATCTCACCATCACCCAGGTCATTGATGAGCTGGATGAAGACCTCGGCCCGCACTTCTTCTCGGACGGCAACCGCGACTGCCCCACCTGCAAATCCGGCCGTCTGGGCCTGAAGCTGGGTAAGTTCGGCGCGTTTATCGGCTGCTCGAATTACCCTGAGTGCAAATTCACCCGCCGCCTCTCCCTCGCCGCCACTGAAGAGGGCGATGCTCTTGTTGAGGGCGACAAGGAGCTGGGCGTTGATCCCGAAACCAATTTGCCCGTGAGCTTGAAACGCGGCCCCTACGGTCTATATGTGCAGCTAGGCCCCAAGGCTGGCCCGATTGAGAAAAAGCCAGAAGTGGAAGAGCCGGTTGAGCTTGATAAAAACGGCAAACCAAAAAAGAAGAAGAAGGCCAAGAGCACGGAAGATAAGCCCAAACGCACCTCGCTGCCGCGCGGTATCAATCCTAACGAGCTGAATCTGGATACAGCCCTGCGCCTGCTTAGCCTGCCGCGCGAAATTGGCACCCACCCGGAAACGGGCGAGAAGATCAGCGCAGGCATTGGCCGGTTTGGCCCGTATCTGAAAATGGGATCACTGTTCAAGAGCATTCCCAAGGATGACGATGTACTGACCATCGGCATGAACCGCGCTGTCGCCCTGATCGCTGAGGCCAAGGCCAAAGCGCCTAAGGAACTGCGCAATATGGGCGTGCATCCGGATGATGATACCCCCATTGTGGTGCTGACCGGCCGTTTTGGCCCCTACCTCAAGCACAACAAGACCATGGCCAACCTACCTAAGGGCATCAAGCCGGAAGATCTGTCGCTGGAACAGGCCGTTGCCCTGATCAACGCCAAGGCTGAAAAAGGCAAAAAGCCAAGCAAGAAGAAAACCACCCAGGCCAAAGCCGTCGCCGAAGACGACGATGCAGCCCCCGCAAAGAAAGTGAAGAAAACAACTGCCAAAAAGAAAACGACCAAGAAGGCTGTTTAAAGCCCCGCTACCTCCGGCATGGGCCGGACTGATTGTGCCGATTATCCAATCTACACAAATTGCTAGTTACACCCGCTGCACTCCGGTTACCCCCGGAGTGACAGCCATTTCCGAATAAGGTAAAAAGAAACAAATGACCAAAAAACCGACTAAAACAGATTTCCGCAACCGTGGCAAAGGCCCGCCCAAACGTCGCTTTGGGCCGCAGCACAAGCGCCCGTTTGACAAGCACGCGCATGTCGATGGCCTGCCCGAAGTTGTCGTGTGTGAAGTTGTCTCGATCGACCCGGATGGCGAAGCCGTCTGCCTGCCGATTGACCGCAACCCGGAAGATGCCAAACCGCCGCGCATTTTCCTACAGCCCGCTACCGGCCACTCGGCCCTTGGGGTTGGCGAGCGCGCCTTGCTGCGTGTTAAGCGCCTGGGGATGCGCAATTATTCCGGCACTGTGCTGCGCCGCATTGAAGGCCAGACCGCCCGCATGGTAGGCCTCTATCAGGAAAACGAGCATGGCGGCCGTTTGGTGCCGACCGACCGCCGCCAGAAGGACGAAGTTGTCATCAACCGCAAGGAAAATGGCGGCGCTGTTCATGGCGAGCTGGTGCTGGCCGAGATTATGCCCGGCACCCGCGCGGGCCTGCCGCATGGCAAGGTGATCGAGCGGCTGGGCTTTGCTGATGCGCCCAAGGCCATTTCGCTCATCGCCATTCACACGCATGAGATCCCCAACGTCTTCCCGGAAGATGCGGTAAAAGAAGCCAACAACGCCAAGCGCCCCACACTGGGGGGCCGCGTTGACCTGCGTGAGGTGCCGCTGGTCACCATCGACGGCAAGGACGCACGCGACTTTGACGATGCCGTGTATGCCGAGAAAGACGGAAACGGCTGGAAGCTGCTGGTAGCCATTGCCGACGTGTCGGAATATGTGCGCCCCAATAGCCCGCTCGACCGCTCGGCCTTTGAGCGCGGTAACTCCACCTACTTCCCGGACCGCGTTGTGCCGATGCTGCCGGAAGGCCTGTCGAATGATTTGTGTTCGCTGCGCCCGAATGAGGACCGCTTCACCCTCGCCGTCTGGATGTGGGTGAACGAAGAAGGCCGTCTGACCAAGTATCACTTTGTACGCGGCCTGATGAAGTCACGTGCCCGCCTCACCTACGAGCAGGTGCAAGAGGCTTATGACGGTGCGACCGACGAGACCACAGCGCCGCTGGTGAATGATGTGATCAAGCCGCTATATGGGGCCTATCGCACCCTGCTGGCTGCACGTAACAAGCGCGGCACGCTGGAGCTGGACCTGCCCGAGCGCAAGGTGGAGATCACCGAGAAAGGCGCCGTTGCCGGCATTTTCCCGCGTGCCCGTCTGGACAGCCACAAGCTGATTGAAGAGTTCATGATCCTGGCCAATGTCGCCGCCGCACAAGCGCTGGAGGACAAAGGCATGGCCTGCATGTACCGCGTGCATGAGCCGCCGAGCGACGCCAAGCTGGAAGCGCTGCGTGACTTCCTCAAGCCGCTGGGTTACTCCCTGCCGCAAGCCAAGCAGATAGAGCCGCGTTTGTTCCGCAAGGTACTGGAAGAGGCTGAAGGCAACCCGCTGAGCCAGCTCATCAGCACGGTGGTGCTGCGCAGCCAGTCGCAAGCCCGTTACAGCCCGGAGAACGAAGGTCACTTTGGTCTGGCGCTGGAGCGCTACGCCCACTTCACCTCGCCCATCCGCCGCTATGCCGACCTCATCGTGCACCGCGCGCTCATCAGCGCTTATGGTCTGGGTGATGGCGGCATCAGCAAGGGCGAGCTGGAAGAAATGGAAGACATTGCCGAGCATATTTCCTCCACCGAGCGTCGCAGCTCGGAAGCGGAGCGCTCGGCCGTGGACCGCTATACGGCCCTGTATCTCAAGGACCGTGTAGGCGCCATGTTTGACGGCAAGATCAGCGGCGTGACCCGCTTTGGCCTGTTTGTCACGCTGGATGAAACCGGTGCTGACGGCCTGATCCCCATGAACGCGCTGGGCGATGATCGCTACGAGCATGATGAAAAGCATCATTGCCTGATCGGCCGCCGCTGGGGCCATGTCTATCGTCTGGGCGCGCGCTGCAAGGTCAAGCTGGAAGAAGCCGATAGCCTGCAGGGCAGCATGGTGTTCACCCCGGTGAGCATTGAAGAGCCCGAAGAAAATTGGCCGCCTGCCAATCAGCGCACCAAAAAGTTCATCAAAGGTAGGGTTGGCTACAAAGGCGCAGGTAAAAAACGGAAATGAAGCGGCTGGCCCTGCTCTCCCTGCTGGGCCTGTCTGCCTGTGCGGCAGGTGGCGGTATCGGTTTTGCGTTACCGTCACTAGGCTGGTATCCCACGCAGCTGGATGATAGCCGCTTGCATGCACAGGTCTTTGCCGAAAGCTATCGCCGCCTCACCACTTATTATCTGGAGCCGGTTGATCTGGCGCAGGCTGTGCCCCCGGCATTGTCCGCGCTGAAGGAAATTGACCCCACCTTTACCCCGCAGATCAACCAGCCGCCCTCTGGGCAGGACTGGCAGGATTGGGGCACGGTGACCCTCGCCGCCATCCAGACCTCCCCCAAGCTTAGCGCCACACCGCCGGAAGAAGTCTATGAGCTATTCTACGCGGCACTACTGCAGCCGCTGGACGGCTTCTCTCACTACATTCCGCCGGTCGATGCGCAGAGGGATGAGGAATGGCGCAGCGGCTATGGCGGCATTGGCGTGACCTTCGAGCGTAAGGGCAGCAGCTTTTATATCGTCGATGTTTTTATCGGCAGCCCCGCCGCAACGGCTGGCCTTGCCGCTGGCGAAACTGTAACAGCCATCAATGGTATTTCCACGGTCACACTCTCAACCGAGGATTTTTCCAGCAAGGTACGCGGCCCCCTAGGCAGCTCACTGACCTTGACCATCAAGAGCCGCACCAATCAGTTACGCGATGTGCAGCTGACCCGTGCGACAATCATCCCCACCACCGTTGCAGTGACCATGCATGGCGATGTTGCGCTCATGCGCATCAGCCGCTTCATGCCCGGTACCGTCAACGAGTTCCGCCGGGCCGCGCGGCAAATTACCTATAGCCATGCCAAGGCGGTGGTGCTGGACCTGCAGCATAATCCCGGCGGCATTCTGGAAAGCGGAACCGAGATCGCCGCGCTGCTGGTCCCCAAGGGGTTGGTCAGCACTACACAGGGCCGCCATCCGGACGCTTACCACGCCTATCGCAGCGGCGGCGCCGACATCCTCAACGGCTTGCCCCTCTATGTGTTGGTAGACGGACATAGCGCCTCCGCCGCTGAAGTGCTGGCCGCCGCGCTGCAGGATACCGGCCGCGCCAAGCTGATTGGCAGCACAACCTACGGCAAGGCGAGCGTGCAGACCGTGGGCCCGCTGCCGCATGGCGGTGAGTTTGCCGTGACCTGGGCACACCTCTACTCACCTGCGGGACGAACCTGGGTGCATGACGGGCTGCGCCCGGATGTGTGCGTGCTGGCGGCCAATCCCTGCCCTAAAGCTGACGATGTGAGCGAAAAAGCCCTGCCCGCCGCCCTGCAAATGGTCAAAAATCAGGCGGTTGCTGCCTTAAAACCTGCCAATCAGCCCTGATTAGTGGAAAAAAGGTTAAAATGCTTGACTTGCAAGCTCATTTGGCTATTTTCACGGCCTGATTTCGACCTGAGAGGATAATCATGGCCAAGGCCACCCGCGTAAAGATCAAACTCGTCAGCACGGCTGACACCGGCCACTTCTACGTTCACAGCAAGAATCCGCGCAAGACGACGGAAAAGCTGAAGACCAGCAAGTACGACCCCGTCGTACGCAAGCACGTAGAATACAAAGAAGAGAAGATGGACAGCGGCAAGAAGAAATAAGCCGTCACCTCTTTCAGGATTTAAGCGGCCGCTCATCTGGGCGGCCGTTTTGCATTGGTTTCTGATTGATCTCGCATCTGCCAGTTTTGTAGATTGCGCCATATTCAATTTCATAAAGCGATTTTAAATGCCAACCCATTTGGAACAGCCCTCTACGGCTCTGTCACAATTTTCTACCGCTCCGGCTCTTGGCTTGCAGCTAGCCCTGCATGATGGCGAACAGCAAGGCATCAGCCCCTCGCAGGCTATGCGCAATGTACGCCGCAATTCAGCCCTCTACACCATCCCGTGCACAGCGATCGCAGGCATAGGCATGGCCCTGTTTATTGACAGTACCCGCAGCCATGCCCCAGCTATCTACCCGCTGACCTTTGGCGTGATTGATACGGTGTCAACCTTTGCCGCCCTCTATTTTGCTGAGCAAGCCCGACTGGCACATGCCTTTTGCAAAATCGCGCAGAAAAATGGTGACGTTGCCATGCGCATGAGCCTCAATAGTTTCATTCGCAAGGTTGAGCGTAAATCACCTCGCAAACCTAATTTTTAATTTTGCAAAAAGGATAACCCATGATTCCGACACCCGCCCCGAATGACGCAATAGATCCGCTCGCCCCGCCTAACCGCAGAACTGCGATTGCGAGCACTATTCTCTTTAACACTTATGCCAGCAAAGAACTCAATACGCAGCAGTTCCAGCGCCTCAATACCGCGCGTATTGTAAGCAATGTATTTAATTCGCTTTTATTTGGTGGGATTGGCACTTACACCGCATATGATGCCGTTCAGCGCTTTAGCAATGATCAAGTCGGCTATAGCCTGCTCGGCACAGCTGTATCAACCACCTTTATGTATGCGGCCAGCTATGCATACAAAATCATGACTGCAGATAGGATAATAGGTCATTTTGCCAAAGAGCACGGCCTTGGCATTACGCGCACATTACTGGCCCGCACTGCCTATTATCACAAGCAGTCGCTTATTAATCCCAAGGTTAAGTAAAGCGGTCGTGCGCTCAGGCAAATTCCGGTTCGCGGTGCGGTTCGCCAAGGCATTTGGCTACCGTCTCTAAAAACGGACGCACAGAAATCGGCTTGGTAAGGTATGCCGCGCAGCCAGCGCTGCGCGCCTTCTCTTCATCGCCCGCCATGGCAAACGCCGTAACAGCGACAACCGGAATATCTCGTAAGGCCGGATCATCCTTGAGCCAGCCAGTGACCTCAAAGCCGGAAACCTCGGGCAGCTGAATATCCATCAGCACCAGGTCAGGCTTGTGGGTGCGCGCCAGGCGGAACGCCTCAATACCGTCACGGGTATGGATGACGCTATAGCCCTGCGCAATGAGAAGGTCGCGAAAGAGTTTAAGATTAAGATCATTATCCTCAACAACGAGGATACGCCGCAATTTTGCGGCCGGGTTTTGATCGTTCGCGCCAGTCAGCTGGCTCATGACACACCCCGTTATCTTTGTAGCCAGCCCATTGGCTACTTGTAATTTTATTACGCTCAGTTTGGCAGATGCCGAACATTTCAGCAAGAGGCATTGCGGCGCAAAACGGGATTTATCCACATGAGAATGTTGGATATTACAGCAAAATCAGCGATCCGAATCCGTATAATTACCAAATATCAATTAATGGCGACCTACCGCCGGGCATTCAGGCACCGGGAGCTTTTTGTACTCCGCCAGATCCAGCCGCAGCTTAATGCCGTCGATATCCATATACATCGTCTCGGCTGAGCCGTTGGGCATCAGGATAATGCGGTTTTCCATATAAGGCGCAGCACTACCATCTTCTGCATAATAAGCCGTAGCAACTGGCCAGACCAGACTACCCACCGCAAGGCCTACTTTATCCGCCGGAACAGTAAGGTCCTGCGGCTTGGTCAGGGTAGCGATAATCGCCGACAGGCCATTAGGCGTAGATGTGGTGCCGTCAAACAAACGGGTTTCTACACGGGTTTGTCCAGCCACAGCTGCCTGCAGCATGCGGTTGGTCATCGCAACGGGAAATAATGTTCCCGCAGGCAATTCAACCGGTTCGGGTTTACCGGCAATTCTGGCCTGCCCACCCTGCCCCACACCGGTTAGCGCGGCTGCACCAGAGGTGCTTTCTGTCAGCCGTCCATTGACCGTGGTTTTCTGACTATAGCGGAATGAGAGGCCATCAAGCCCTTCCAGCATTGTGCCGGCAGAATTGATGACTGCCGCACGGCCACCCTGACGCGGAATGATGCGCAAGATCATCTGCTGACTGACCTTATAGCCGTCACAGGTGATGGCTGATGTGTCAACCATGCCGCCCTCAACATCCTGCACCTGGCTATTCTGGGCCGAGATCATGCTGATTTTGTAGGAAACGCTACTGGGCACCAGCTTCACATCGTCCGCCGCCCAAGTAGAAGCAGAGAAAGCAACACCAAGCACAAGAGTAAGCGTAGCCAGCTTAAGCATCATGTTCTCCAGTTTTATAGCCTAATCATTCTAGCAATGCGGCTTGGGCAGCAACTCAATCTTCTGCAATGTGCCACGCAGGCGGTACTTGCCATAATCGATCAGCATGAACTCGGATACGCCATTAGGCAGCATATTGCTGTCCATCTCATATTCCGGCTCGGCCTTGTTGGAATCTTCCATATCAAAAAAAGCCATTCGGAGCGGCCACGCCAGCTTGCCATTTTCAGGCGAGCCTGCCAGAGCCTGCGGGTCCTTAACCGGCTGGGCGGCGCCAATCACGGCGCTGATCTCGCTCATCCCCTGAGCGTCCGTGCCATCAAACACGGTAGCGGTCAGTAATGTTTGCTTTTGAGTGGCGGCGTTAATCAACGCCAGCGTATGCGAGGTCGGGAACAAAGTGCCCGCAGGCAGTTTGACCTCTTTCTCTTCAGGGCTGCTAAAAGTTGCCAAGCCGGGCTTGCCTACGCCGTCCAGCGTTGCGGTGCCCCTAAAATTCTCATACGGGTTGTCGTTCACCGTACTTTTGTAGTTAAAATTATAACGCAGGCCATCCTTGCTCTCCCACGTTGCATAATTGGTAACGAGATGCGCACCATTCTCAGCGTCCTCATGGGTCAGCTGCACATCAAGGCGCTGCTGCACAATCCAGCCGTCACAGGCATCCTGCCATTCAAACATCATCAGGCCGTCAGCTGCCTTCACTTCACTGTCATTACGGGCCGAATCCAGCGTCATCTTGTAGAACGCGCGGTGCGGCAAAATCTGACCGGGCTGCACTACAGCCGCCGCCGTGACCTGCCCCTCTGGCGCTGGCGCAGCCATAACCGGCCCGATTCCCCCGACAAATGTAATGAGCGGGGCCAGAAACAGAAATTTTGCAAATGTGCGCTGCATGATCTCACCTTCTTCAGCTATCAGAGTGACATGCCTTGGCTTTTTCGCCTACGGCATTTTTGGCACACCCATGTCTGCCTAACACGCCCAAACCTGCCTACTTAACAACAGTAAACCATTTATCTCATTGATTCCTTTATATATTGTTAGTGGCACGGCGCTTGCTGATCCAAATGTAGATCATAAGGAGTTACCGGCCATGTCTAATGCAATTGATTTTGAGACTTTACCCACCGCCAGCCGCCCGCTTGATGTTGAGCGCGAAACGACAGAACTGAACGAGCGCCTGCTTACACGCGCCTACGCCATGGTCGCTGAGGCCGAGCGTATGATTGCCGAGCAGCGCAACCGTATCAAAGTGCTGGAGAGCCTGAGCTTTACCGATGAGCTCACCGGCGCCCTCAACCGCCGCGCATTTGACCTAGCTCTGGCCCGTGAACTCGGCGCCGCCCAGCGTGATCCAGCCGCCTGCGGTACTGTCATTCTGATCGATCTGGATGGGTTCAAGCTCATCAACGACCGCTTCGGCCATGCCGCAGGCGATGCCTATTTGGCCGGCGTATCCCGCACCCTGCGCGGCGCCCTGCGCGCGGGTGATACACTCGCCCGTCTGGGCGGGGATGAATTTGCCATCATCCTGCCCCGCTGCCGCGCGACGGTTGGTGCCCGCCGCGCCGCCCAGCTGCAAAGCCTGCTACAGCAGAGCAGCGTGGAATGGGACGGTATGAGCCTGCCCCTACGCGCCAGCTTTGGCCCGGCCAGCTTTAGTGGTGGCGATGATGCCGCTGATATCCTTAAGCGCGCCGACGCCCGTCTCTACAGCAACAAGGCCGCCCGTAAAGGTAAGCGCAGCGCCTAAGCTAACCAATTTCTTCATAAGCAGCCTCCAACTCAGCCCGCCTTATCAGCGGGCTGTTTTTTTAGCTTTAATCAGACCAACTCAGTACTGCGTCAGCTCGCCACAGCATTGACCATTGCGTAAATAGCTGACGTTTCCCACATACGGATTGGAGAGAGGGAGCAAGGCTCCCACCCCTCCACCGCTTAGCGAGGTTTGGTGATTGTCGCCAGGTTCTGCGGGCGGGAGAACGAAGGAGGTGGAAATGCAATGTAATAGCTTTGATGTCTGCCTCGCGTTCACGCAGTGAATTAAGAGGTTCAGGCTTGTGGTGATGAGTTAGCGCTTGGGCGGTTGCCGCCGAGCGCTCCACACCGAAAAAGGCAATCCGGTTTGCCCTATGCGGCAGTGGCAGGCTGGGTGCTGGTTCCGACGGGCGCAAGTCCGGCGGAACTGTTTTACGGGGTATTATGATGCTTGTTGAGTAAAGCCGCTGGCGGACCTTGGCGGCGCTTTTCTTCACGCGCTTTATCCGGGCCGGTAAAGAAGTTCACGCCTTCCTTACTTGTGTAGTTTGGGGCTTCTGCTGCGGCAGCAGCAGGAGTAATGCCCTCATTACCCATGGCTTTCTCCATGTTGCGTGCACGATTATTATTAATCCATGCATTTGCCGCACGGATCTCTGCCGGTACTTCTGCGCCATACATGGTGCCAGCAATCACAGCTGGCGCACCACCGGGGGCTGCACCTTTATTGAAATTACGGGTTGGCTTTTCGTCGCTCATATTCGCCCTACCTGCCGGAGTAGAATGCCCTCTAATTAGGCAATCACCTACTCCTCCAATCTTGCCACAGTTAGGTTAAATAATTGCCTGATGCGCAAGGCGGGCAAGTTCCGCTTCGTAAGCGTTTTCATATAGTTAGATGCATATTTTATGATTACTGCGGCATATTGCACGCGCGAAATTTCCCCCGAAGCCTCTGATTCGGCTGGCTTTATTGCGCTTGCTGGAGTATCACCGCGGCCATGACAGTCATTACCAACAGCAAGGACGTGAAGGCTCTGTGCCAGCGCCTCGGAACGGCCGAATTCATTACGGTCGATACCGAGTTCCTGCGCGAAAGCACCTATTGGCCTCAGCTCTGCCTCATTCAGGTGGCCGGGCCGGACGAAGCTGTGTGTATCGACCCCATGGCTGAAGGGATTGACCTCAAGCCCTTCTTTGACCTGCTGCTTAACCCCGGCATCGTCAAAGTGTTCCATGCGGCCCGTCAGGATCTGGAAATTTTTGACAAGCTCATGGGCAAACTGCCCGAGCCGATTTTTGATACGCAGGTCGCCGCCATGGTCTGCGGTTTTGGTGACTCGGTTGGGTATGACAACCTCATCAAGCAGATCACCAAAATCCAGCTGGATAAATCCAGCCGCTTTACCGACTGGTCGCGCCGCCCGCTGACCGACAAGCAAATTGAATATGCCTTGGCCGATGTCACCCATTTGCGCGTGGCCTATACCAAGCTGCGCGCCATGCTGGCCGAAAATGGCCGTGCCTCGTGGCTGGCCGAAGAAATGGCCGTCCTGACCGATACCAAGACCTATCGTGTTGTCCCCGGTGATGCGTGGCTGCGCATCAAACCGCGCACCACCAAGCCCAAGTTTCTGGCCATTCTTAAAGAAGTGGCCGCTTGGCGTGAGAAGGAAGCACAAAGCCGCGACCTGCCGCGTGGCCGTGTCCTGCGCGATGAAGCCTTGGAAGAAATCGCCGCCCATCCCGCCTCCACGGTTGAAGAGCTGGCCCAGATCCGTGGTCTGTCCAAGAACTGGGCCGACGGCAAAATGGGCCAAAGCCTGCTGAAAGCCATTGCCAAGGGCGTGGCTGTCGCGCCGGAAGATGCGCCCAAGCTGCCGCCCAAGGCACAACTGGGGAACTACTCTCATGCGCTGGTGGAGCTGCTCAAAGTACTGCTGCGCCACATCTGTGATGAAGCCAATGTGGCCCCGCGCCTGATTGCCACCACCACCGATCTTGAAATGATCGCCGCTAACGACAAAGCCGACACGCCTGCCCTTTCCGGCTGGCGCCGTGAATTGTTTGGTGAGCAGGCGTTGGCGCTCAAACAGGGCCGCCTGGCACTGGCCGCCACGAAAAAAGGCAAAGTCCGCCTCATCCAGCTTGAGGATGAGAAGAAGGACGAGAAGAAATAAACCCGATTATTTAGCGCAGGACAAAAGGCAATTGCTGCAGGCCACGGCCCAGCACTGAGCCGTCCTGAATGATTTGAGCCCGTGCCGGCGCTTTGACCGGATTAGATTCCAGCATACGCGCCTCAAAAATGGAGATCGGGATCGAGCCAGCAGGCGTCTGCTCCGGATCAACAATCGAGATCACATACACACCACCTGCCACACGATGGGTAATGGGCTCATTTGTGAACAATCTGCAGGCCTCATTGCTGATGAACGCATCACGCTGCCAACTACGCCAACCATCTGTGTAATTCCGGCAGGCATTACCTGTGACTTTCAGGTACTCAAGGTCAGTCCCCTCCACCAAAGCCCCACGCTGCACACGAGACTCATAGCGTAGCGGAACGTCATTAGCCGGGCGGCCAAACGCCGCATAAATATGCCCAAGCTGCACGCGCTGACGTGAGAGATAGTCATAGGCCGAGCTGCGCTGTGGCGGCATCCATAAGCGCGCGCCATCTATTGCCTGCGTCTGGGTCCAGCCTTGCGGCACATCGCCTTCTTTAAATTTAATATCAAAATGGTGGAGCGGCGTATCAAAGTGCCTAGCTAGGCCGCCATATCGCTGCACACGCACCCCCACATGCACAGCATCAAGATCATGCTTGATCTCACCGAGGATGCGGTGCTGGGCCATATACCCCTCATGCGCAACCTCAAGTTTGCGAAAAGTTTCGCCACCAGCAAGAAAATAGGAGGCCTGCACATCAAGCGGACGTGCAGAGAGTGCGGAAAAAGAGCGATTCATCTTCATGATTATATTTATCCTAATCGATTACGCAGGCCATAATTCAACACGCTAAGTGCCGCACTTATTTTCTTACCATCACGGATGTCTTGCGCCCTATCATAAGCCTTTTTCGGTTCCATGAAGAGCATCTCAGCAACGCGCTCAGAGATGGGCAGTGCACCATAGAGCGGGCTTCCTGATGTTTGCACGCGCGCAGGATCCTGCGCGCCAAAAACGAACACGCCCGGCACCACCATTTCAGGAAATATCTTGGCATCATTTTTACGGTTACCAGCTGCCTGAGACAGCCAGATTTCCTTATGACCAACACCATAATTATCCAGCATGGAGCGCTGGTCGTCAGAACTCAGGTGATCAAATTTCTCAGCGCCAAGATGCCCCAGCATACGCACAGCCTGACGTACACCAGCCGCGCGGTATTTAAGAAAACGGGCATCTTCACTCTCAGGCGCAGGCAAAAAGAAGTCGCCCCCCTCATATTTGCGGGTCCAGCCTGCTGGCGCATGACCTTGCTTTTTAAAGCTGATATTGAACTCGCCACCGTCCCAACCGGGATAGCCCTGCAGATAATAATCAGCCGTGACCTTCTCATCGGCGCCAAAACGTTCCGCAATCGCGTTAAACTCAACCTGCTGAGCGAGATACCCCGCATGTGCGCGCTGGAGTGTCTCCTGCGCTTTGCCATGTGCCAGATAATACTTAACCGGCCTCTTCTGGGTTGAAGCCAACAAAGTAAACAGGCCATGCATATAATGCTTGTTCATGATTCCTCCCGCTGACGTTGCGAGAGCTATAGCAATTAGGTCAGTACAAGCTCAACTGAAATGCAGTAGCAACGGCAATAAAACAGGCTACTTCTTAACCTTTAAAGCACCGGCACCGCTTTTGCGCACGCGGCCGGAGCTGTCGCGCAATTTATTAATCACGCGAAGGCTAACAGCGGCTTGAGCCAGCAGCTTTTTGCCATTCATCAGGTCGACCTGAAAGGCCATGCTGCCCACGGTCTCCGCCTCAAAATCGATCTGGCAGAGGAACGGGCCCGGCCCACTCATAAACTCATCCACACTCATGGAAAAACCAGCTTCGCTGATCTCACCATCCCGCGCGGCGCCACTGGTAACAGTGACCAACAGGTCACAATTCTCCGGCTTGGTGCGCGGCGGCAAAGCCCCTTCAATCACCAGACAGGCGTCATCGCCCAGCTGGATCCGGCCTTCATCGTCAACGCCTTCAAGGCTGATGGTTAGTTTTGCGCTCACGGCAAGATGTGAACATGATTCCGCCCTGCCGTCTACGCCCTGTAACTTCGCTGGCTACAGCTCGGCCCCACGCGCCAGCACTTCACGCGCTAGTGGCAACGTGACCGGCCGGCCAGTAGCCAAAGCGGCGGCATCGAGCGCCACGACGGCAGCATGCGCCGCCACATAGGAGCGCTCTATCCGCCGTACCAGATAATCAATCACCTCGGCTGGCACGCGCAACTGGCGATCGGCAAATAATTTGCTCATCACCGCCATCAACGCCACATCATCCGGCGGATTGATATGGGCGGTTGGCAGTGCCAACAGGCGGGAGCGCAGATCGGGTAGTTTCACCGGCCACAATACTGGCGCCTGCGTTGCCGTAAACAGAATATGGCCTTTGCGGCTGGCCGTACTGTTGAGCAGATGGAACAGCGCCTCTTCATAGCCGCCATCACCAATAAAGCGCTCGACATCTTCCAGCACCAGACGCGGGCCCACATCAATCTCAGGCTCGGTCATAAAAGCCGCCTGCGCCTGCCCGGCCCAGATATGCGCCAGATGGGTTTTGCCGCTACCGCGCGGCCCGTAGAGCACCAGACCATGGCTGGGCCAGTCCGGCCATTTCTGCAGCCAGGCCAATGCTTCGGCATTGCCATCAGTTGTGACAAAATCCGCTGCCCCCATGGCCTCGGTCGGGGTAAAGCCAAGTGGAATCTGCAAACGCGGATCGCTCATAGCGGCCTCAATTTGCGGGTACGGCGGGTATGGGTAGCGCCATAATAGCTACTGGCCAGATATTGGCTGGCAGCAAAGCGCACCATCACACCCAATACCGCGGCTACAGGAATGGCAATCAGCATGCCGAGAAAGCCCATCAGCGCGCCACCCGCCATCAAGGCAAAAATGATCCACACCGGATGTAGCCCAACACTCTCGCCAATCAGTTTGGGAGAAATCACATTGCCTTCCATGAATTGGGCGAACATGAAAACACCTGCCACAATCGCCGCCTGTGTATAGCCATCAAACTGCACCAGTGCCACCAGCACTGCGGCCACTAGGCCAAAGGTAGAGCCCACAAACGGAATAAAGCTGAGCAAGCCTCCCACCAGACCAATCACCAGCCCGAAATTAACGCCCAGCAGCGTCAGCGCCACAGAATAGTAGCTGGCCAATATGAGGCAGACTGAAATTTGCCCGCGAATAAAAGCGGCCAGCGTGGCATCCATAGCGCCAATCTGCACACGAATGACGGCAGCATATTTGCGCGGCAACAAACCATCAATCCGGCGGATAAGCTCAGGCCAGTCCCGCATCAGGTAAAAGGCCACAACCGGCGTAATGAATAGCAAAGAGAGCACGTTCACAACTGCCGCCCCGCCAGACCAGATGCCTGCCAATACCGAAAGCCCAGCTTTGGCGGCCTGACCGGCATAGCCACTCACCGCGTCACGCAACTTGGCATAATCCTCCTCACTCATGTGAGAAAGCAACGCGTGCAGGCGCGGCTGGATATAATCACGCGCTCGGTCGATATATCCCGGCACCGCCACGGCAAAATCAGCCAGCTGCGTTACCATGCGCGGCACAATCAGCGCGAGAATCGCCAGAACAACCAGCGCGAAACACAGCAAGACCAGCGATACCGCCGCCGTGCGCGGCATTTTCAGCCGGCTCAGGCGCTCCACCACCGGGTTGAGCAGATAGGCGATAGCGATACCCAGCACGAATGGCAGCAGAACATCCCCCAGCCCCCACACCAGAAAGGCGAGAAAAACCAGAAAACCCGCCCAGAACAGGCCATGGCGGGAGGTGGCAACAAAAGCGGTGCGGTTCGCGGTCATCATGCCGCTAAGCTAATCTTGATTGCGGCAGGTTTCTAGGGCATATCATATGGCTGGAAAGGTTATCCACAAGGTAAACACATGACAGACGCACATACCCCCGCCCCGGAAACTGGGATCGAAACCGCTGGCACCTACTACCAGAACTGGGTGAGCTTCACCAAGCTCAGCACCTATGCCAGCATCGCGATTGTGATCCTGCTTGCTGTCATGGCAGCAACACTGGTCTGACGTGAGCGTAGAAACCGGACAGCCAGCCGTGACCAATGAAACGGGCCCTCTGCCCGATCATATCGTTGCCGTTATCATTGCCACCCTCAAGAACGACCGCGGCGTACATGCCGAAACGGCGATAGCCACAGCTGCCGCCCTGACCGGAGAGTTTGTGCTGCGCGCAGCCGGGCATGACCTCACCCAGTTTGAGCCGGGCTCGGTCATCATGAGTGAGCGGGTGAATGAGCTGCTGTTTGAAGGTGATGGCCAGATGACCATCTCCGACTTTTTCTTCAATGCCCTGTTCAGTCACGGCATTGATGTGGGTAAGGATAGCTGGCCGGAACAAATCCCGGATGAAAACCAGCTGATTATGGACCCGCTGGAAGTTATCTCGCGCCTGCGCGAAGAAATGCTCAAACTGTTTGACGCAAACGGTATTGACCAGATTGAGCGCGCCTATGCCTGTGCACAGGCCACGGCCCAGTTGGTTGCCACCACCCGCCGCGTACTCGACCCCAATATTGGCAAGGCCCTCGCCCTTGAAGCGATGCTGCGCGGCGCTAAAACTGCGCCGATTGCCTAACGCAGCCTTATCTCCATATTAAAGTGGCGGCTCTCGATCAAACGTACGAATGGTGCGCTTGGCCTTGAAATAGTGGCGTGCATCCTCCAGCCGGCGGCGCTGCTCTTCAATCCGTTCCCTACGATTGCCATGCTCGTTATGATGCTCTGTTGCAGCATGCGCCGCTTCGTGGCCCATGGCCGCCAAAACGCCAAACACCACTAAAGCCCGCAGCTGCCGATGCAATGGACGCGGCAACGCGCAGGCACGCGTTTTCCACACTTCATGTCTCTTCATTTGAATATCTCCCTTGGAGTTACTCAAAATCCTATCCCGCAGCGCAGCATGTGTAAATAATTTTAGATAATTAAATTACTCATGGATGAAATAATATTATTTCAAGATCGCGAAGCCATGCATATTTAAATTCTGCATACGCAGTTCAAGCCAGCGTTCACTGCAAAACCATATTAGCGCGTATAATCAAACCCAAGACTGATGTAATTATCATCGGTAATACACGCTGCAGAAACAGCACTGAGTGATGCGGGATGAGATGTAAAATACGTGCTGGTGCCGCCGCTCGACGGAGACACGACCTGAATCCGGTTATTCCACGTGATCGGCACCCCTGACTTGGCAATCATACCGGAAAGAGCCGTAACTAATTTAATGCAAACAGCTCTGTTGATTGTTCCATGTAGATCGATCGTGAAGCGGGCGGCAGATCCGTAACTTACAATGCCCACCCATCCGCCAAATGGAAATAATATTGAACTGCCACTGATCCAGTCTTGGGGAACCGCTTTGGCATTAATCACGGTAGGCGCAATATTCACACTATCGCCTAAGGCGGCTGCGTTCTGAATGCTGATCAGGTTTTGAATCCGTGTACCTGTCGCCAGAAGATCTCCCGCAACTTTTGTCACCTTATAATTATTCATGACAGACGATGTCGCCAGCCAGATGCCGCCTACGACAAGGCCAACAATTCCCAAGACGACAGCAGCCTCAATCAGGCTGAATGCGCGGCGATGAGATGAAGAAACAATACGAATCACGAGAACCCACTTGCTGAAACATGATTGCTTTATATCAAGCCATATCAGCAGATTCTAAGCGGCTGTATAGAACCTAATACACAATATTGCCCATATTAAAAAAGGGGAGCCCTAAAGCTCCCCTTTTCGCGCATTCTGAAATCAGTTTTCAGACGGACACAGCCTTAGACGGCGATGTCAGCGTCAGTGAAGAACTGGGCGATTTCGATCTTGGCATTGTCCAGGCTGTCCGAGCCATGAACGGTGTTGGCGTCGATCGACTTCGAGAAAGTCTTGCGGATGGTGCCTTCAGCGGCGTTGGCCGGGTTGGTGGCGCCCATTACTTCGCGATACTTGGCAACGGCGTTCTCGCCTTCCAGAACCTGAACCACAACCGGGCCCGAGGTCATGAACGCAACCAGCTCACCAAAGAACGGACGCTCCTTGTGGATTTCATAGAACTTTTCAGCCTGAGCCTTGCTCATCTGGATGCGGCGCTGGCCGATGATGCGCAGACCTGCAGCTTCGATCATGGCGTTAACAGCGCCAGTGATGTTGTTGGCGGTAGCGTCGGGCTTCAGGATGGAGAAAGTGCGTTCGATAGCCATTTAAAAATCCTCAGGGGTTTCGTTAGGTTGATTATGTTTCCTGGCGCGCTTCTAGCGGAAACGAGCCTATTTTGCAACTGCGGCGGCGCCCTTTTTCGGCAGTTTGGCCAGAATATGGTCAGCCCATGACACTGGCAACACGGCCAGCAGCCAGACCAGCGCATAAAGCTGCCACGGAAAGGCAATTCGGGCCGGATTTTTAGCCAATTTGCGGGCGATCAGGCGGGCGGCCGCATCGGCTTCCATACGCCACGGCATCGGGAATTTATTAACGTCAGTCATGGGCGTTCGCACAAAACCAGGGCAAACCACGGTCACGCCCACGCCTTTGGCGGCCAGATCCAGCCGCAAGGATTCCCCATACATCCGCACCGCGCCTTTACTCGCGCTATAAGCCGGGGCGCCGGGCTGGCCGCGCAGGCCCGCTAGGGAGGAAATCAGCGCAATCTGGCCTTTGCCACGCGCCACCATGCCCGGAATAACCGGATGCAGGGTATTGAGGACACCCTCAAGATTAACCGCAAAAATACGGCGGGCTTGCGCTTCGGTCTCGCCAAACTCACCAGTTCCGGCGGAAATGCCGGCATTAGCAATCAGCAGGTCGATATCGCCAATAGCGGTCAGCCAGCTGGCCATGGCGGCGCGGTCAGTGACATCAACCACTTGGGTATGCACGGTGGCGTCAGCCTTCTGGCACTCCAGCGCCACCAGCGACAGGCGCACCGCGTCGCGCCCGGCCAAGAACAGCTCGTGACCTGTGCGGGCATAGGCGCGGGCCAACGCCGCCCCCAACCCGCTACTCGCTCCGGTAATGACAATCTTCATGGCTCTGCTATACCACAGGAATGACAAACACAAACGCCGTAATGAGCATGACAGGGTTTGCCCAAAGCGAAGGGCAGGATAACGGGCTGAGCTGGCGCCTGGAACTCAAGAGCGTGAACAGCAAAGGGTTTGACCTGCGCTGCCGCATGCCCGGTGGCTTTGAAGCGTTCGACAGCTTTAGCCGCAGCGCCATTGCCCAGCCGATCAAACGCGGGTCCCTCTCCCTGAGCCTAAATCTTGAAGCCGCGAGCGAAGCCAAGGGCGCCCGCCTGAACCGCGCGCTGCTCGATGACGTCATCAAGGTCGCCAAAGAGATTAGCACTGAAAATATCCAACTTGAGCATCTCCTGGCTGTGCGCGGCGTGATTGAAACAGAAGATACGCAACTGGAGCTGACCCCCGCCCTGCAAAGCGCACTGGAAAAAGCGTTGCACACCACGTTGGCCAAACTGGTCAGCGCCCGCGCGGATGAAGGCCAGCATCTGCTCAATATCCTCACCAGCCATCTTGATCAGATCGAGCAGCTCACCCAGCAAGCCCGCGCCGAGGCCAGCACACAGCCGCAAATCCTGCGTGATAAAATGATGGCCAAGCTGGCCGAGCTGCTGGGCAGCCAGCCTGCCCTCTCGCCGGAACGCCTTGCGCAGGAAACCGCGCTGCTGGCCAGCCGGGTTGATGTCACCGAAGAGATCAACCGCCTGCTGGGCCATGTCAGCAATATGCGCAAACTGCTGGCCGATGGCGGTGCGATTGGCCGCAAGCTGGACTTTATGTGTCAGGAGCTGAACCGCGAAGCCAACACGCTTTGCTCCAAATCAGAAAGCCTGCAACTGACCAATATTGGCGTTGAGCTGAAAGTGACTATCGAACAACTGCGCGAACAGGTGCAAAATGTTGAATAAACCCGCCCCCTCCATCCGCCGCCGTGGCCTGCTGTTTGTCATGGCGTCGCCCACAGCGGGCGGCAAGACCACCATTGCCAAACGCCTGCTGGAAGAAGACCCCAACCTCAAGCAATCGGTTTCGGTCACTACCCGCGCCCCGCGCGATGGCGAAGTGGACGGCAAGGACTATTACTTCGTCAACGAAATCAAGTTTGAAGAAATGCTGATGCGCGGCGAATTGCTGGAACACGCCCATGTGCATGGCATGCATAATTATGGCACACCCAAAGCGCCGGTCGAGAAGATGCTGGCCGAGGGCAAAGACGTCCTCTTTGCGATTGACTGGCAAGGTGCCCAGCAGATTGCCGAGCAGATGCGTCAGGATCTTGTCAGTGTATTTATCCTGCCGCCCTCTGCCGAAGAGATGGAGCGCCGTATTCGCTCACGCGGGCAGGATAGCGAGGAAAGCATCAGCAAGCGCATGAACAATGCGATTGATGAGATTGGCCATGCTGGTGAGTTTGGGTATGTCATCATCAATGACAATCTGGAAACGGCGGTGCATCAGGTGCGCTCCATCCTGCACGCTGAGCGCACGCGCCGCCGCCGTCAGGTGGGTATGACTGACATGATCGTGACCCTGCAAGAGCAGCTGCGCAACCGCCTGCAGAAATAACACAGAAGATAACGCTAGATCACTTCGCCTGCGCCGCGTAGGCGTGGGCGAGCCGGACAAACTCTGCTGTTCCCAGCTCTTCAGCGCGGGCGGTTGGCTCTATCCCGGCGGCGAGGCAAAGCGCCTCTCCATCCCCTTGCGTACTGATTTGCTTAAGCCCGACGCGCAGCATCTTGCGGCGCTGGCCAAAGGCAGCGGCCACCACACGCTCCATCACCGGCCACAGGGCAGCGTCACTGGCCTGCGGGATCAGCTGCACGACAGATGAATCAACTTTTGGCGGCGGCGTAAAGGCGCGGGCCGGCAGGTCAAACAGCTTCTTGCAGTTGCAGCGCCACTGGCTCATCACCGACAGGCGGCCATAATCCGGCGTGCGCGGCTTGGCCACAATACGCTGGGCCACTTCCTTTTGAAACATGAGCGTCAGGGCTGAAAACCGCTCCATATGCTCAAGCCAGCCAATCAGCAGCGGCGTACCCACATTATAGGGCAGATTGGACACAATCTGGCGCGGGCCCGGCACGCTCTCATAATCAAAGGTCAGCGCATCACCGCTGATGACCTCAAGGCGGCCGCCCGCAGCATCCACCAACGGCTGCAATGCCAGTACCGCGCGCTCATCCCGCTCAATCGCTACCACCTTGCGCGCCCCAGCGAGCAGCAAGGCACGCGTCAGCCCGCCCGGCCCCGGCCCGACTTCAATCACGGTACCTTCTGTGATTTTGGGCACCGCGCGCGCAATCTTGCCGGTCACATTCAGGTCGAGCAGAAAGTGCTGCCCAAGCGCCTTGGTGGCCGCCAAACCCGCAGCCGCAATGGTATCGCGCAGCGGTGGCAGGTCTTCTACCGGATCAGTCACAGCGGCTTAACCACGGATCTCGATAAAGGAATCTGTGCGCAGATCACGCATCAGGCGGCGGGCCAGCAATTCCATCTTCTGGGTGCCGAGCATATTGGCCACTTCTTCGCGGTCAATATTGCTGGGCGCGGCAGCAGACGGGATAGTACGCCCACAAATCATGAGATAGAGCACGCCGCGTGCGTTGCGCAGCGCCGGACTAGGCTGGCTGTCCTTCAGGCCGGCCAGAACCGGCTGCAGTGCGGGCGGCACTTCAGCCACCTTCACATCGCCCAGATCACCCTTGGTGGTATCGCCGTTCGCCAGCGCCTGCTGCTCAACATCGGAACAGCTGCGGGCTTTAGCGCGTAGGGCCTCCAGCTTGTCGCTGGCAGCCTGCACCTGATCAGCTGGTGCATCAGCTGCGAGTGGCAAGATCACCTGACGCAGATTATAGCTGGCCTGCGCGGGATCTACCTTGGTAGCGCCCGGAGCCTGCACCATGCGCTGGTCACGCAGCATGAGAATGTAATAGCCACCTGCCGTGCGTACCGGCGGGCTGAGCGTACCGGGGGTAAGCTTGGTCAGGGCAGCGGCCAGTTCACTATCCATCTGGCTGGCGCGCAGCCAGCCCATGTCACCGCCACGCGCCGCACTGGGGGCCTGCGAGAATTCACGGGCAATAGCCGAAAAGCGCACACCCTTGCTCATCTGGTCAATCAGGCGATAGGCGCTTTGGCGAACAGATTCATCATCACCAGCTTTTTGTACCGGCAGATAAATCTCGGCCGAGAGATATTCAGGCTGGCCCGCAGCTGCGCTCATACGGGCCACTTCTGCATCAATATCACGATCGGTAATATTCACCTGCGGGCGCAGCTTACGCTGAACCACCAGTGTCCAGGCAATGCTGGCGCGCACCTGATCACGCAGGGCCGACATCGGCACGCCCGCGCGGGCAAAGAAAGCGGGCAGCTGCTCGGGCTTCTGATTATTGCGCTGCGCGAGAGCTGCGATTTCCTTATCGATCATCGCTTCTTCAACCGTCACATTGTCACGCTTGGCTTCCTGCAGCTGCAAGCGCTCGTCAATCAGCGTGCGCAGCAGCTGCTCCCGCAGGCGAGCCACAACCTCAGGCGTTGGCTGAATGCCCGCGCCCAACATGGCCAGACGCATACGCCCGTCCAGGTCAGACGAGGTAATGGCCTCATCATTGACAGTGGCGACAATGTTCAAGCTCGGCTCGGCCATCGCAGGAACCGTCAGCACAGGGGCGGCACAGGTCAGCAGCAGCGCTGCCAGCAGAATCTTCTTCATCATTCCTCCGTCTTAACTCACAATCAGCCATCTTCAAAGTGGAAGAGCGCCGCAGCGCCGCCCAGCAGGCCCACCATGGGCGGCCCCCACGCGGCCAGAATCACCGGCATGCCACCAGATTGGGCAAATGTCTGAATCACATCATTCAGGACATAAAGTAGCAATCCGGCGCCCAGCCCCACGCTAATGGTGGCAAAAATCCCGCCCCGGCGCGACTGTCGCAGACCAAATACCGCCGCCAGCACCACCATGGCCGCCAGCAGCGTGGGTTTGGCTAGTAATGACTGGAAATAAAGCCGGTGCCGCACGCTCGACAGGCCCGCACTGTTGAGCGCATGGATGAAGTCCGGCAGCTGCCAGAACGATAGCGAGGTGGGCGAGGCAAAACTGTCCTCAATGCGGGACTGGGTTAGATCCGTCGGCAGTTTATAAAGTGCCTGCTTAACAGGCCGCGCCCCTTCCTGATGGATCACGGCATTGCGCAGCTCCCACGCCCCCGGTGTCAGCACCGCGCTATCGGCATCGATCCGGGTGCTACGCGGCAGGTCGGACGGGTTTTCAAAAACGATCACCTCACTCAGCTCAAAAGTCGCCGGTGACAGGCTTTCGGCATGAATAAAGGCCTGTCCCTGCCCATCTGCCTGTGAAATCCAGATACCGGCCGAGGAAATGTTGAGCGTCGTGGGACGCCCACGGAAATACTTGTCCTCCAGCCGCTCATAGCGGCCCACCATGGCCGCCGCCATGGGATTGACCAAAGTTACTTCAATTGCGCCGACCAGCATGGCAGCCAGTGCGAGCGGAGCCAGAAAATTCCAGACGGACAGGCCCGCTGCCCGCGTGACCTCCAGCTCATGGCTGCGGGTCATCTTCCAGAAGAAGAACAAAGCCGTGAACAAGGTGGCTGATGGCAAAATAACCTGCGCAGTGCCGGGCAACTTGAGCGCGGCCATACCAATGATCAGGCTCATCGAAACATCCTGATGAGCAGCTGACCGGCGCATAAGCTCCAGAATTTCACCGACATAGACAACTGACAGCAGCCCAGCGAGAATGGTGATAAAAGTCGCGATGAAATTGCGGCCCAAATAGAGCGAGAGCGTGAACGGAATCCGCATCAGGCTGCCCCCCAGCGCGTTTCAGGCTGCCGCCAGACAATATAAGCCCCGGCTATGATTGGCGCAAACGCCGCCAGATAGAGCGGCACCACCATCCAACCTTGCTTACTTACACTCTGCGCCAAGCCCAGCACGCTGGCCTGCGTGGCCACGGCCAGCACAATCGCCATCACCACACGGCCGGTTTGGCCCCGGCGGCTGAATTCACCAAACAACAGGCAACACACGGCAATAAACGTATAGCCCAGTGACAATAAAGGCGTAACGAAGCGCTGATGCAGCTCAGAGATCTGCCGCCCCAACATGCGCAGATCAGAGGTGGGATGACGGATCTGGTTAATCAAGTCAAACGTGCCCAGCTCGCGCGGCATGGCTGTGCGCCCGGCCATGGATGGCACCAATGTATCAAGCCCAACGGCATAACTATCAAACGCCAGCTCGCCAAGGCGCTGACGGGCGCGGTCATATTCCTGCTGCACGCCGTCATACACAATCACCTTCGGCCCACTATCCGACTGTACCAGCTGCCCGCGCGCGGCCCGAATGGTCACTGGCTTGGCCGGATCACGCGCATCATGAATCAGAATTCCCTTCAGCTCGGCGTTTTGATCGCGGCGGGAGACATAAACCGTCATCTTGTTGCCCAGATCGTTGAAGGTGCCTTCCTTCAGCAAAGCGGCCGAGAATTGGGATTGCACAAAATACTGGAGCTGCACCAATTGCTGATTAGCCTGCGGCTGCAGCCACAGGCTGATGAAAAAGCCCAGACCGAGACAAATTCCGCCCAGCAGCAGTGCCGGACGGGCCAGCGCGCGCGGCGACAGGCCGCACGCCCGCATGGCCACCAGTTCTGAATCCTGCGCAAAGCGATGATAGGTAAACATCACTGCTACAAACAAAGCGACCGGAATGGTCATGGACAGGAAAGTTGGCAAGGTCAGCAAAGCCAGCCAGACAAACATGTGCAGCGGCGCGCCATTCTCTACCACCACATCAACATAGCGTAGCGATTGCGTCAGCCAAATGGCCGCCGTTACCGCCAGCGTGACAAACACCAGCGAAACGACCAGTGCGCGCAGAAGGTAGGCGGTCAGGCGATTCATGGCGGGCAAAATAGCCATATTTGCGTCCGGGTGCAAATCACTGATTGACCAGCCTGATTATGCCTTTAGCATGGATGGTGGATTCGTGTCCGCTACAGGAGACTTTTTAAAATGATCAAAGCTGGTTTTTCCCCCTCTGCCCTGCCTAATTCGGGCACCGTCGCCCTTATTATTGCCGACAACAAGCTGGGCCATGCCGGTCTGGCGCTGGACAAGGCCACCGATGGCGCCGTCAGCCGCGCCCTGAAAGCCCAGAAATTCGTCGGCAAGCTGGGGGAAACCTGCTCGCTTTACGCCCCGACCGACAAGTTTGAGCGTATCGTCATCGTCAGCGCTGGCAAGGCCGACAAGATTGACGATCTGGCCCTACAGGGTGCTGGCGGCTGCCTGTATGCAGCGCTGAGCAAGGGCAAAACCAAAAAAGTAGCCGTTGCGGTTGATGCAGACGGCAAGAGCCGCAAGCACAATGCTCTGGCCGAAGTGGCCTATGGTGCCGTGCTGCGCTCCTACCGCTTTGACAAATATCGCACCCGCCTGAAGGATGAAGACAAGCCGCAACTGGCCGAGCTCACCTTCCACGGTAAGGACGCCGCCGCCGCCAAGGCTGCCTATGCGCATTACGATGCCATGGCGCAGGCTATCTCCTTCACCCGCGATCTGGTGAGCGAGCCGCCAAATGTTCTCTACCCTGAAAGCTATGCGGACCAGATCGCCGCACTCAAGAAGCTGGGCCTGAAGGTCACGGTTCTGGGCGAACCTGAAATCAAGAAGCTGAAGATGGGCGCGCTGTATGGCGTGAACCAGGGCAGCATTCGCAAGCCGCGCGTTGTAGCTATTGAGTGGCATGGCGCCAAGAACAAGAAAGACGCGCCCATTGCTTTCCTCGGCAAGGGCGTGTGCTTTGATACCGGCGGCATCTCCATCAAGCCCTCGGGCGGCATGGAAGAAATGAAGTGGGACATGGCTGGCTCGGCCGCCGTGGTTGGTGCCATGATGGCGCTGGCCCTGCGCAAGGCCAAGGTCAATGCGGTTGGCGTCGTGGGCCTGGTCGAGAATATGCCGGACGGCAACGCTCAGCGCCCGGGTGATATTGTCACCTCCATGAGCGGCCAGACCATTGAAGTCCTCAACACTGATGCCGAAGGCCGCCTGGTGCTGTGTGACGTCATGACCTACGCACAGCGCACCTTTAAGCCCAAGCTGATGGTTGATCTGGCTACCCTCACCGGCGCGGTGATTGTGGCGCTGGGTCATGAGCATGCCGGCGTTCTGTCCAACAACCAGAAGCTGACTGATCAGCTGATCGCTGCGGGCAAGTCCACCGGTGAAAAACTGTGGCAGCTGCCGCTGGGCGATGCCTATCACCGTGATATCGACAGCCCCGTCGCCGACATGAAGAATATCGGCAGCGCGCGTGAAGCTGGCACTATTGTTGGCGCCGTGTTCCTTGAGCGCTTTGTTGAGAACGGCACCCCGTGGGCGCACTTGGATATCGCGGGGACGGCCTGGGCGTATAAGGACCAGCCGACCTGCCCGAAGGGCGCATCAGCTTTTGGCGTCAAACTGCTCGACCGTTTTGTGGCCGATAATTTTGAAGACTAATGGCTAACGAAGCCCGCTTTTATCACCTGCAAACCAGTACGCTGGAGGACGCATTACCCCTGCTCCTCCAGCGCACGCTGGAGCGTGGCTGGAAAGCAGTGGTGAAAGCCAGCTCACCTGAGCAGGTTGAGTCACTCAATCAGCATTTATGGACCTATGCACAGAACAGCTTCCTGCCACATGGCGCCGCCAAAGATGGCGATGCCGCTGCCCAGCCGGTCTGGCTGACGGATGTGGATGAAAACCCCAATCAGGCGAATGTGCTTTTTCTGGTAGATGGCGCGGTCTGCGATAAGCCAGACGCCTTTGAACTCATCTGTCTGATTTTTGATGGTAACGACCCGACAGCCATGGATGGCGCCCGCGCCGACTGGAAAAGTTACAAAGCATTAAACATAACGCAAACCTATTGGCAGCAGACCGATAGCGGCGGTTGGAGCAAGAAAGATATCTAGACGTATCTGCAGCAGGCTGTGTATATCCAAGGAAATCAGCGCCAATAATTGCTGACTCTCACAACCATATTAAAACTTCATGCGTGCTTATGAGGCGGCTTTAGCATTTATTAATTCCACCTATGTCATGTTCTTCCCTGTCGGTAAGGCCCCATAGAGGGCCAACCGTATGAGCATGGGAGTGCTTAACCAAGCTGGTTGGGAGACTGGGTGTGCAATACATTCGTCACGCAAGGTCGCGCCTGCGGCGCTATTTATGCCCGCTCGTTGCCGGCATTGTCGTCAGCATCAGCGCGGCAACCCTACTCCTGCACTTTAGTATTGATGGCCTGACTCTACAGCAGGCGCTTAGCAATCCACAAAATCTGCCGTTATTTGGCGGCTTTGCTATCATCAGCATTCTTATGCTCGCTGGCGTGATATTAGAGCGTCGCATGCAGCGCGCGCATGATGTGCTGGTCAATATGCTTGAGCAGCTTCCCTTGCCTGTTTTTTTAAAGGACGAGCAGCATCACTACATATATTGCAACAGCATGTTCAGGGAAGCCGCCGGTAAAGTAACTCCCAATATTATCGGGCGGACAGCGAGCATTCTGGTTGATACAACCCAAGCTGACCGTACACATAGCAGCGAAGATGCCTTGCTTAAAGACGGCAAGATGTATCAAGAGGACAGCATTATTCGCCTGAATGATCTGCCCATCATCAACATCACTTGCCGCAAGAGCCTGTTACGTCTGCCCGACGGCCGAAAGCTGATTATGGGCAGCATTATTGACATGACCGAACAAAACAAGCTGCGTCAAGGCTTGCAGCTTGCCAAAGAGGCTGGCGGCATCGGCTTTTGGGATTGGGACGTTGAGAACAACAAGCTCACATGGGACGATATGATGTTCCGCCTGTTCGACGCTGACCCGGCCAAGTTCACCGGCACCTATGCCGACTGGCGCAAACACGTCCTTCCGATAGACGCCGTGCGCACCGAACAACTTTTACTGACAGCGCTCAACGATCCTAGTCAGGATATTCTAAAAGGCTGTTTCCGTGTACCAATGCGCAATGGTGACATACGCTACCTTAATACGCTTGGCCGTTTTGTGCGCGACAGCTTTGGCCGTGCTATTCGTGTTACCGGCGTCAATTACGACGTTACTGAAATCAAAATGCTGGAGATGAACCTGTGGGACAGTAAAAACAATCTCCAGCAAGAAGTTGCCCGCCAGACCCAGGCGCTGCAGGAAGCCAAAGAGAATGCAGAAGCGGCCAATCGCGCCAAGAGCGCCTTCCTTGCCAATATGAGCCATGAGCTACGCACCCCCCTCAACAGCATTCTGGGGCTGTCGAGCTTACTGCAAGATGAACCCCTTACCCCTGCTCAGCGTGAGATGATCAGCACGGTTGAGCTGTCGTCTGAAAACCTGCTGGAAATCGTCAACGATATTCTGGATCTCTCCCGTATTGAGGCCGGCCGCATGGAGCTGGAGCAGATCAACTTTACACCAGAAGCCCTGATCCGCCGCACGGCTGACTTGCTTCACCCGCAGGCTGTCTCGCGCGGCCTGATTCTGACCTGCAAGGTCGATATGCCAGAACGCCTTGCTTTAACTGGCGACCCGGTACGCATCTCACGCATTCTCACCAATCTGGTGGGTAATGCCATCAAATATACCGAAGACGGTCAGGTGAATATTTTTGCCCGCGCGGAAGAAACCGCTCCTGGTAAGTATCGCCTATTGATTGATGTACGCGATACCGGAATTGGTATTCCAGAAGACAAACTGGGCACGATCTTTGAAAAATTCGTTCAGGCAGATAGCTCCATCACTCGTCGTTATGGCGGCAGCGGCCTAGGCCTGACCATTACCAAGGATCTGGTTGATCTGATGCGCGGCAGTATCAAGGTAAAAAGCAAAGTTGGCGATGGTAGCACATTCAGTGTTGAACTCCCGCTCCCTGTGGCGGCTGAGCAATATGTACCTGAAAGCACACATCCGGAAACCGCAAATTCTACAGCCTGTGTGCCTATACGCGCTGCACGCGTCTTGGTCGCAGAAGATCACAAACTCAATCAGATTTATATTCAGCGCCTGCTGGCCCGGCTTGGCTTCACCCGCTTTGATATTGTCGAAAATGGCCATCAGGCTTTAGCAGCTTGGGCTGCACATGAATATGACCTGATCCTGATGGATTGCCACATGCCGGAACTGAGTGGCTACGACGCTACGCGCCAGCTACGCCTGAATGAATGTGCGCAGGCCAAACCGCATATGCCGATCATCGCCATGACCGCAAATGCCATGAGCGGTGAGCGCGAAAAGTGCCTGGCCTGCGGTATGGATGATTATGTCAGCAAGCCTGTGACGCACCGCCAGTTGCAGCGTGTGCTCACCCGCTGGATCAGCTTTGATACGCCATCCGATAGCCACAGCGATGAGGCCACTTGCGCCACCAGCACAAATGATATCCTCGACACAGGCGTACTCAATGAAATCTGTAATGGCGATGTTTCTGCCGAGCAGGAACTAGCCACCGTCTTTATTACTGAATTCAGGCGTAATCTGACCCTGCTGCACACGCAGACTCATTCACCAGATGCACATAACTGGCGTGAGACGGCACACCTGCTGAAAGGTAGCGCGGCGAACATAGGAGCCGTACAGCTCCGTGAGCTCTGCGCGCAAGCTCAAGGGATGATCGATTCACCAAACGCTGCGCGCATAGATATCGCAGCCCGGATTGAAGATGCTTTTTGTGCTGTGCGCAATCGGCTCGCCGAGGTATATAGTTTGACAATAGATAAGGAAGAAGGCCATGCGGGACGGTCGGTCGCATAATGTATGCTTGATTGCTGATGATGACCTGTTCATCCGTCAAATAGTCAGCAAAATCCTGTTCGGGATGGCGGAAATCATCACCGCAACCGATGGCGCCGAATGCCTGAAGCTCTATCAGGAGCACAAGCCGGACATTGCATTTATTGATATTCACCTCCCCATTCAAACTGGCTTTGAGCTGACCGAGCGCCTGCTGCGCCATGACCCGGACGCCTATCTGGTCATCATGAGTTCAGACAGTACTGCAGAAAACGTGCAGGACGCACTTCAGCGTGGCGCGCGTGGTTTTCTGGCCAAGCCGATCCAGCGTGTCAAACTGCTGCAATATTTCAATCAATGCCCCACAATTGGGGATAATGTGGGCGAAAGCGCAGCGGGCTAAGAAAACCGCTTACCAGCTCGGGCTAACCCAACTCAGGCACGCCGCCTAGACGCGCCACCATCTCAGCCACATCCTGATTAGCCGCCCCCACCTGCGCCGGGTCGGTCCCTTTGCAGATCAACTGGGTAATCCATTGCCCATCCCGCACACCGGGATAGCTGCCGATATCAATCTCCGGATATTTCTTCTGAATAGCCTCAAGATCGGCTGCCAGATCACCCTCACGGATCTGGCAGGTGACGCTCTGCATGACAACCGGTGGGCCGCCATGCAGCTCAGGCACCACGCTATCAATCATCGACTGCATGATGCGCGGCACACCAGCCATGATGTAAACATTACCAAGCGCAACACCCGGCGCGCCGCTGACCGGATTATCAATCAGGCGGCAGCCCACCGGCAGTGTGGCCATGCGCAGGCGGGCTGCGTTAATTTCGGTACCCTGCTTGGCATAATAATCCTTGAGAATGGCATGCGCCTGCGCATTGATCTCAAGCTCAACACCAAAAGCCCTGGCGATACATTCAATGGTAATGTCATCATGCGTGGGGCCAATGCCGCCCGTGGTGAAAACGTAAGTATATTTTGCGCGGCACTCATTGACCGCCTTGATGATTTCATCCGGCGCATCCGGGATCACGCGCGCCTCGCGCAGCGGAATACCTACGGCCCCCAGCTTTTTGGCAATATAGTTGAGGTTGATATCCTGCGTCCGGCCGGAGAGGATTTCATTGCCGATAATCAGCAGGCAAGCGGTCGATGAAGAAGTCATAGCACTAATCTAGCGCACTGATTTTACTTGTAAAGTTGCTCTATTCTGGCGGAAATGGTGGACTTTTCAGGCGCGCAGGTTTATCTAGGACAGATGATGTACGATAACGCAGCTGACGACGGCTACGAGATGGATGAAACCATGGACGAGAAAATCCCCCTCCACGGCCCTGAAGATTTTGCCGCGATGCGCAAAGCCGGCCAGTTTGGTGCCGAGCTGCTGGACTTCATCACCCCTTATGTTGTGCCTGGCGTAACCACCGGTAAGCTCGACCAGCTCTGCCACGATTATACCCGCGACCATGGCCACGTCCCCGCCCCGCTGGGCTATAAAGGCTTTCCCAAATCCATCTGCACGTCGGTCAATCATGTGGTGTGCCACGGCATTCCGGATGATGAGAAGGTGCTGGAAGACGGCGATATCCTGAATATCGACGTCACCCCGATTGTTGATGGCTGGTATGGCGACACCTCGCGCATGTATACCGTCGGCAATGTTGGTGTGCGCGCTAAAAAGCTGATCGATGCCACCTATGAATCCCTCATGCTCGCCATTGCAACCGTTAAGCCCGGCAGCACGGTTGGCGATATTGGTCATGCCATTCAAAGCCATGTCGAGCCGATGGGCTTTGGCGTGGTGCGCGACTTCTGCGGCCATGGTCTGGGTAAGGTTTTCCACTGTGCCCCGTCCATCATGCATTATGGCCGCCCGGGCAAAGGCACCGTTCTGAAAGCGGGTATGTTCTTCACGATCGAGCCGATGATCAATGGCAGCCCCAATTGGGAAACCAAGGTGCTGAAGGATGGCTGGACCGCCGTCACGCGTGACCGCGCCCTCTCCGCCCAGTTTGAGCACGCCATTGGCGTGACCGAGACCGGAGCCGAAATCTTCACCCTCTCGCCCAGGGGCCTCACCAAACCTCCCTATGGCAACTGATACGCAAGAGCCGCCGCATTATCTTGGTCACCGCCAGCGTCTGCGCGAGCGGTTTTTGACCGACCCTAAAGGTCTGCTCGATTATGAATTGCTGGAGCTGGTTTTAGGTCTGGCCATTCCCCGCCGCGACGTCAAACCACTGGCCAAAGAGCTTCTCACTGAATTTGGTGATTTATGGAGCCTCGTGCGCGCACCTGACGCCCGCTTGGCCCAGCATGGCCTGACGGATGGTGTGCGTGTGGCCCTGCGCAGCATTGGCGAGCTGGCCGAGCGCGGCCTGAAGGCGCAAATCCGCAGCAAGCCCGTACTCAGCCACTGGGAAAACGTGATAGCGTATTGTCAGGCCGCTATGGGCGCCGAGCGCGAAGAGCAGTTCCGCCTACTGTTCCTCGACAACAAAAACCAGCTGATGAGCGATGAAGTTCAGCATCGCGGCACCATCAATCACACCGCTGCCTATCCGCGTGAGATTGTGCGTCGCGCGCT
>Ga0255212_1000041_pt1 | contig 50585 bp, 59 predicted proteins | sample Miss_Yuk_RepC_8d_FD_188425 | JGI IMG/M metagenome (GOLD analysis project Ga0255212, IMG submission 188425) | Freshwater microbial communities from Mississippi River, Louisiana, United States - Miss_Yuk_RepC_8d | ecosystem: Environmental > Aquatic > Freshwater > River | place: USA: Louisiana...
GCATCAAGGGTTTACCTTCGACTTCGAGCCCGATCATCACAAAGTGCCCGTTACGAAATCTTAAACTGTCGTGGCGGCTTGTTTTGAAGGAAAAAAGCGTATCGTTCCAATGATGAACATCAAGAATTTGAACTTCACTAAAGCTTGCCATCACATCAACTCTCTTGAAACTAACGTTCTAAGTCATCATCATGAACACGATGCGCACAAAGTTGTGGATGCTTCCCAGAGCTACGAATACTGACTGTAAAACTGTTTGGCAAGCAGGTACCAAGTTTGGTTCCTCTGAAGGCTCATCTATACACCACCCGAATCACCACGTTTGAGAATCATGCCTGCGGCTGCGGTTGATTGATCATGTTCGTGAATTAGGGCGAAGCTTCCCAGTTCTCTCGAGATCTCATAGGGCAATGCAAAAATAGGCGCTTGAAGCTCAATTTGCATCACCCCAATCGTATTTGCGGTAATAACTCCATCGCATGGTTCAAAATACATGGTATTAATATTGAGAACTTTATCAACACTGACAATCCGAGCCTTTAGCCGCTTTGTACCGTGTTGTATTTCATACCGACGCTGTAGATTAAGCGCTTCATCATCGAGCCAGCAAAATTTGGCATGAAATGCCTGCATGAGTCCTTCTTCCAGCAACACTTTTGCACCAAGGAGAGTATCTCCGCGCCCAAGATCGAGTTCCTTGTCTAGGATTAGGGCAAGCGGCTCACCCACAACGGTTTGCTCATCTTCTTGCCTTTTGTGTTGCTCATCATGCTGATCTGTACGTGCACCGTCTAACTCAGCGAGGCGCGCTGGAAATAGATCGAGCACTCGCGCCTCTTGGCGTGAGGCAAAGTCAATAAGCCAATCGCCCTTGCGGAGCTGTCCTTGCGCAGCCCATCCAAGATAAGCTCGAATGGGATCTCGTGTCTCACCTTGATCGCGAGCTACGGCCTGGATCGAAAAGACAAGGGGCGCTTGCTCATCGACTCGGTTAAAGTGGGCTTGCTTATGAGCTGATTGTCCTAAAAAATCAAGCAGACAAGGTCCCTTGTACCAGCTCAAATTTGGGCCTGAGGAGCTTACTCCCTCGCCCGTAAGTGCAGAGACTGGAATACAGCCTGCTGGCTTTATCTGAAGCTCATCACACAGCTCAACCACCAAAGCCTCTAACAAGTGGAAAGCCTTGGGATCGAAATTGAGTTGATCCATCTTGTTAATCACAAAGGCGAGCTGAGGAACTTTAATTAGATTGAGCAAGGCCGTATGACGCCGAGTCTGCTTCAGAAGCCCAATTTTGTTTTCTGTAGCAAAGACTTTTCCTGCATCAATGATCACTAGCCCTAGATCTGCCTGGGTGGCCCCAGTAACGAGATTACGCGTGTACTGTTCATGCCCTGGCGCATCGGCAAGAACAAAGCGCGTTGATCCTCGCCTGAAATAGCGATAGGCAACATCGATGGTTATCCCCTGCTCGCGTTCTGACTCTAAACCATCGGTCAGTAAGGCTAAATCGATTTGCGCATCGCTTGCGATGGTTCTTGAATGTCGCGCACCTGCGGCCGCTTGAAGTTGGTCGATGGTTACTGCCTTTGATTCAATCAGAATGCGACCGATCAAGGTACTCTTGCCATCATCGACGCTACCTGCAGTAATGAGGCGCAGAAGGTTTCCACCTGGGTGAAGCGGCTCATCGCATCGCATGATCAAAAGTAACCTTCGCGCTTTCTGCGCTCCATGGAGGCCTCACTTGTTTTATCGTCTCTACGCGTTGCACCGCGCTCACTAAACAGAGCAGCTCGGGTTTCATCAATGATTTCCTCTACCGTACTTGCATCGCTAGTAACAGGACAGGTGCAGCTCATATCGCCTACAGTTCTAAACCGCACCATTCGCATTTCAATCATTTCAGGTGAAGTTGCGGGCGTTAATGGTGTAACGGGAACCAATAAATCTCTCTCGGGTACAACCGCACGCAGGTGTGCAAAGTAAATAGTAGGCAGCGCTAGACGCTCACGCTGTATGTACTCCCATATATCAAGCTCGGTCCAATTTGAAAGGGGAAATACTCTCAGGTGCTCGCCCTTTGCAATCTTCCCGTTATATAAATTCCATAATTCAGGTCGCTGCTTCTTAGGGTTCCACTGACCAAACCGATCGCGAATCGAAAATACACGTTCCTTGGCCCGCGATTTCTCCTCATCGCGTCGCGCGCCGCCCAAAAGAGCATCAAAACCCCAGCTCTCGATAGTCTCAAGTAATGTAACAGCTTGTGCCTCATTTCTAGAAGCTAGTGGGTTAGCCAACACGACGGAGCCCCGAGCAATTGAGTCGTCGACCTGGCCTATAACGATCGGAGCTGACGTTTGCTTGACAATTTCGTCACGAAAAGAAATAACCTCTGGGAAGTTGTGACCTGTATCGATATGCACAAGTGGGAATGGCAGCGCCAAGGCTCTTGTCCCTAAACAAAATGCTTTCCTCGCGAGGTGAAACAAAACCACCGAATCCTTGCCTGCTGAGAAAAGCAGTGCTGGTCGACTACACTGCGATGCAACTTCGCGAATAATGTGAATTGCCTGAGCCTCGAGCCATTTGAGATGTTCGGAAGACGCGTAAGCGCTTCTGACCCGGGTGCTTGCTACCAAGGGCTCTATCATTGATGAAGCCCACATTCTTTGGAGTCATTGCTCAACCACCACCATCGGCCTGCTCTCAAGTCTTCATGCGCCCTAACTGCCCGAGTGCAAGGTGCGCAGCCAATCGAAGGGTAGCCACGCTCGTGTAGAGGATGAATCGGAATCTTCTGCTGACGAGCGAAGGACCAAACTTCCGCCGTAGACCATTCCACTAAGGGATTGAACTTGGCAATACCTCGAGCATGATCGAATTCCTTATAGGCAATGCTCGCTCGCGTTGCTGACTGTTCCCTGCGCATTCCCGTAACCCAGGCGTCGGCATGTGCAAGCGCCCGACCTAGTGGAGCAAGCTTTCGAACCTCGCAACACTTCTTTCGAAATGACTCGGACAGATAAATGTCGTCATCATGCTGTAGACCCGCGAGCTTTTGAAGCGATTCAGAATCAGGAGCAATTCGCTGAATCGAAACGTCGTAGTGATCCTCAATGTGATCGGCAAATTCTAAGGTCTCGCCAGGCAACCTGCCCGTATCAATTGCAAAGATCGTAATGCCCAATCCTAGGCTTGCAATTCTTTCTACAAGAATGATGTCCTCGATAGAGAAACTACAGGCGAAAGATACCGATTTGTGTTCCGCAGCAATTTGACCCAATTGATCGTCGAGTCGCTTGGCCTTGGCAAGGCGTTCACATTCGCTGCCCCCATATTCAGGCGCCTGCCACCGCTCTGTCATAGGCCGATACGCGCTATTGGAAAAGTTCATTCATCAATCCGAAAGACATAAAGTGCAAAGCAGCCCAAAGCAGCGGGCATCCAGTAGATCGTCCAATCTTGCCCGCCCAGCGCTAAAGCGAAAGCGCTTGCAAAAGAAGCACCAACGGCAAGACCACAGGAGAAACCTATGCCCTTGGGCGTCATCGAATCAGGATCAAAGAGCCGCTCTGGAATTTCCGATGGCAATACCGACTTCGCATCGTCATGATCCGTTGAAAGTCTCGCCTTAGATTGGCTAGCTCGTTGCTTCATATGCGATACCTAATTGCAAAGCCGTGATTCTGTTTGGTTTGAATGCACTTGAAAACCGATGTATCGCAATTGCTAATGCGTCAATTCGATTTGCACAAACCGCATGTTCAATGCCATCTTTCGCATAAATCCAAGGCGTAAGCGCATTGCTAAAATGGCAGATCGACAACTCAAGGTAATGAAGGCCTGAGACTCAGTCATGGATGCCATGCAGGACCTGGTTTTTGAAAGAATCGCGGAATTTTTTGCGCTTTTGTCAGATCCGATGCGAATCCGGATCATCCACTGCCTTTGTGATGGAGAGCGTACCGTTACAGATATCGTGGCGCAAACCAAAGGTACCCAAACAAATATCTCTAGACACCTAGGTCAGTTGTACCGGGCAGGTCTGCTAAGTCGAACCAAAAACGGAAACTTTATTCTTTACCGTGTTGCCGATCCTACGGTTCTAACGCTTTGCAGAACCGTTTGCGTACAAGTGGCTGGCATGCAGGACCTCGCTGTTGCGCCGAAGAGGAAACTACTTGGTATTGCCCAGGATTTCGCTAGGTCTGTTGATTAACCGCGGGTTGTCGCGACGACACAAGTCAAGAAAGTGATTAACAAAATTTGGCCTGAAACTGCCTCGACGCGCAGCCAACAATGTCGTATTGCGAGGGAAAAGGTGAGTCGCGTCGAGAAGCTCTAACGATGAATCAACTTCGGGATCAAATGCCATCGAAGCGATGATGCCTACACCAAACCCCAGTGCGACGTAGGTTTTGATCACGTCTGCATCCATCGCAGCAAGGACAATATTCGGCTGAAGTCCAAGTCCAGCAAACGCGGCATCAATTTTTGGTCGCCCAGTAATGCCCGGAATATAGGTCACAATCGGATAACGTGATAACTGTTCTAACGATACGGCTTTCTGTTTTAGAAGTGGATGAGCTTTAGGAACAATAACCCCGTGGTACCACGCATAAAATGGAAAGGTCTCAAAGGTTTGATCCTCCGCAAGTGCCTCGGTAGCAATGCCAAGCTGTGCCTTGCCCGATCGTACCAACTCGGCGATTTCACTAGGCGTGGCTTGCATCATCGCAAGTCGCACTTTTGGATACAGCATTCGAAAACTATTTATAATCTCTGGCAAGGCATAACGCGCTTGCGTATGCGTCGTCGCAAGAATCAACTCTCCCTCGTCTTGATGGATGAGTGACTGAACGAACGAATCCAAATTATCGGTTTCTTGAACGATCTTTTCCGTAAACCGATAAATCTCTCTGCCTGCTTCGGTGAGACCCAAAATTCGCTTACCTTTTCGGCTTAGCAAGGGAACGCCTAATTCAGCTTCCAATTCGATAATGTGGCGGCTGACACCGGATTGAGACGTGTAAAGCGCTTCGGCAGCTTTGCTTAAGCTGAAGCTAGAAAGCACGGCCTGGCGGAAAATTCGAAGCTGTTGAAGTGTCATGAGAAGTTAAATTTGCCACGGCTTAAAGTCACCGATGTCCGGCATCCTAACGCGAAGTTCTAGTCCAATTTTTCATTAGCTTTTGCAAAATTGTTCTAAGCAATCGGTCACGCTCCGCTTATCCTTGCGCACTTGCTTGCAAGGAACATTTCCTATGTATCAACCCACTTCAAATGACATCCAAGTGCTCCGTGATCGAGCGCGTCAGCTGGGTGCACAGCTCGCGCGCCATCAGCAAGGTCGACTAAGCGACGATGAGCTAAGACCGCTTCGACTTCAGAATGGTCTCTACATACAACGTCATGCACCGATGTTACGCATCGCAATCGCGTACGGAATGTTGCGTGCCGATCAGTTGAGATGCTTAGCAGATGTCGCTCAACGCTTTGACCGAAGCTATGGCCACTGGACGACACGGCAAAATATGCAGTTGAATTGGATTGAGGTGGAGGACGTTCCGCAAGCCCTTGAAATGCTAGCCGAAGTGGGATTGCATGGCATCCAGTCGAGCGGGAACTGTTTGCGTAATATTACGAGCGACGCATTCGCAGGCATTGCTCCTGATGAGCTTTTTGATCCAAGACCTTATGCCGAGTTGCTTCGTCAGTGGAGTAGCTTTCATCCCGAGCTGAGCTTCTTGCCAAGGAAGTTTAAAGTTGCCTTCACAGCGACTTCCGAGGATCGGGCTCTTGTACAGATTCACGACTTAGCCTTTGAAGCGATCACGGCTGAACCCAAAGCGTCGTTTCGCGTGCGCATCGGCGGCGGACTTGGACGCACGCCTATTCTTGGGCCTGTTGTTCGGGAGTCGTTACCTTGGGATGACTTGCTTTGTTATACGCATGCAGTGATGCGGGTGTATAACGAGCTCGGTCGTCGAGACAACCTCACAAAGGCCCGAATCAAGATTCTTGTCCGTTCGGTGGGCGTTGATGCGTTTCGCGACATGGTCGAAGCCGATTTCAAATCGCTAAAGCAGGCCGGTATCGATCGTGTGCGAATTGAAGACCTCGATCGCGTAAGAGCACAGTTTTTGGACCCCGATTGGCGCTTGGCAAGCGTCAGCACAGACTTAGTTCAATCAAGCAACGATCCATTATTTGCACGATGGCTCAGACGGAATAGTAAGCCCCATAAGATCCCCGGTATGGCGGCGATTGTCGTACCGATCAAGGGAACCGGTAGGCCTCCGGGGGATATCACCTCTGATGAAATGCGCAAGCTCGCAGATCTTGCGGATCGATTCAGTCAGGGCTTCTTGCGAGTAACCCATTCGCAGGACCTTGTCTTTCCAGCTGTTCCAAGCGCGAAGCTGGCCGAGCTTTACGAAGCGCTCCAGCCCATCGGTTTTGCCCAACCGATTCAGGGACTGATCGGAGACATGGTTGCTTGCCCAGGCGGTGACTTCTGCGCACTAGCTAATGCGCGATCACTACCCATTGCCGATGAAATCGCAAATCGTTATGCAAACTTGGACGAACAAGAAAATCTTGGCCCCCTAGAGCTCAAGATATCTGGATGCATGAATAGTTGTGGACACCATCATATCGGTCATATTGGCATCTTAGGTGTTGATAAGGACGGTGCGGCGTTTTACCAGTTGTTGCTCGGCGGGCACTCGGGCCACGGTGACCGTGCTTCTCTTGGGAAGATTGTTGGTCGGGCCTTTTCGGAAGCTGAGATTCCGGATGCCGTCGAAGCAATTCTTGATGAATACCTTGAATCACGACTCCAGGGTGAAACATTTCACCAAGCGTTACAGCGTTTAGGGCCAGCCGTCTTTATCGAGGCTGCCAACGCTGTCAGACAAAAGGTTTCACCGCCAAGCATGGCAGCTTCAACGCTGGAGCAGGCATGACGACCCTGATGATTGATCTTGCGAATGCTCGCCTTTGTGCAGCTAAGACCCCAGAACAATGCTTTGACGCAAGCGATGTTGAACGCCCATGGCTTAGCACCCTCAATCCCGACGAAGCAGTAGGTTTGCATTTTGGTCGCGTCAATGATGGACGTGGCTATTCACTCGCGTGCAGACTTCGCGAGAAGTACCCGAGGATCGAGCTTTATGCAATCGGACATATTCATGAAGATATGCTCTATTTCCTACGACGTTGTGGATTTCGCTACGCTCACCTTCTCGATCGTACTGATTCGGTCATAGAGCGACAAGCGAGCGATGAACTTAGGGATCTGCTGTTTCCATTCAGTCATGAATATCAAGTGAGCGCTGGCGATGAGCGATTCCCTAAGGAGAAGGTAGACGCAACAAGGCAAGTCATGGGCATAGCAGCGTGACAGCGTTCGCTATCAATCCTAGCTTGATCGACCCTACAACGATGTCACAAACTCAAGTTGGCTCGATTTGCTTTGTGGGTGCGGGACCGGGTCACCCCGATCTCTTAACGATTGCTGGCTTGCGCGCACTCCAAGAAGCTCAAATTGTGCTTTACGATGCCCTCATAGACTTCGAAGGCTTTAAATCGTTAGCACCACAAGCAAGTTGGATAAGCGTGGGCAAGCGGGCGAATAAATCCTCTCCTGTTCAAAACTTTATCAACCAAACCATCGTCAGCTATGTACGCCGAGGTTACTCGGTCGTCCGATTAAAGGGCGGTGATCCAAGTATTTTCGGACGACTCACTGAAGAACTGGATGCACTTCGCAATGTCGGCATCAAAGCCACCGTCGTGCCCGGCGTTACAGCGGCGAGCGCAGCGGCAAGCACACTTGGGATCAGCTTAACAAGGCGAGGCGTTTCGCGATCGGTGACCTTTCTTACGCCCGCTATCGGTCAGGGATTTGAGCAAGATCATCATTGGCTTGAAGCTGCGCTTGCTGGCGACACGGTTGTCATGTACATGGCATGGAACGATCGTCATACGCTTGCTCGCAGGCTCATGCATGCAGGTAAGTCACCTCAAACACCGGTCGGTCTTGTTGAATCGGCTTCGCTTGGTGGCGCTGTCAGACTTTGCACTTTGGAGCAATTGAGTCTTGATCAGCGCGAACTTGGCTTGGGTCCTGTCTGCATCATTATCGGTGAGGTTGTTAGCACTGTCTGCGAGCCTGTTTTCGCCGAATTACCGCAGGGCGTAGATCAAGGTACTTTTTGGGAAGCTGCAAACGGATGAACTCATCAAAAGCGCTTCAAGACCATCAGCGCCCTGCAATCGTTTTACTAGCACACGGCTCAAAGAACACCGCTTGGAGGGAACCCTTCGATCGATTTATCGCTGATCTTCAAACGGACCCTGAATTGCCCGTGATTAGGTTGGCATTCATTGAACACTGCGAGCCCTTGCTGGAAGACGTACTTGATGTCTTGTTCACACAGAAATGTCAGACGATCCATATTCAACCGTTATTGATTTCCGGAGGGTTTCATCTCGAAGTCGATGTACCAACTCGGCTTCAGCATTGGCGCGAATCCCATCCCGAGATTGATATAAGCCTTGATAAGGCACTTTTGGAGCACGCCTTAATGAGGCAAGCTATTAGAACTATCGTCAAGCAGCGATAAGAGCTAACGAACCCCTTAGGATGCCTTCACTCAACAAAAACCCGTGCACGCTTGGGATAAACCAAAACACGGTCTCCTTCCTGTAGCTCAAGGTCCCTGTACTCCTCCGCAAGCAATTGGACTTCGATCGTCTCGGGAATACCCTCGGCGTTCTTGATCTGCGTGTTTAGCTCAATACGGGCAATCGGGCCTACCACGATTGCGCGATGGACCCTTGAGTCAATCCCAGAGGCACCCTCAACATAGCGATCAATCTGAAGCTCATGCGGGCGAACATACGCCTGGGCCCGACGGGCCTCGCCCCCTTGATGCTCTGGCGTGGGTATCTGAATTCCACCAACACTCATCTCTCCCTGATGTGCCCGGCCATGAAACAGGTTGACGTTTCCCAAGAAGCCATAGACAAATGAACTGGCTGGGTGCTCCCAGACGTCATTAGGCGTACCAACCTGTTCAATAACGCCGGAATTCATTAACACAACACGGTCAGAGACTTCCAAGGCCTCCTCTTGATCGTGTGTTACGAAGATCGTCGTAACGTGAAGATCGTCGTGGAGTCTCCGCAACCAGCGACGCAATTCTTTGCGAACCTTTGCATCAAGTGCACCGAAGGGCTCATCAAGCAAAAGCACCTTTGGCTCTACAGCAAGTGCGCGCGCCAGGGCGATTCGCTGACGTTGGCCACCCGATAGCTGCCACGGATAACGGTCAGCAAGCCAATCGAGCTGGACTAGATGAAGTAGGTCGGTGACCTTCTTCTTAATCTGGGATTCGCTAGGGCGGTCAGCCTTACGCTTTACCCTCAAGCCAAACGCAACATTCTCGAATATTGTCATATGCCGAAAGAGGGCGTAATGCTGAAATACAAACCCTACCTGACGGTCACGCACGTGCAGATCAGTAGCATCCTCTCCAGCAAATAGAACGATTCCTTCGTCTGCGGACTCTAACCCGGCGATGATCCGCAAAAGTGTGGTCTTGCCACAGCCTGACGGCCCTAGCAGCGCAAGCAATTCGCCAGAGTCGATCGCGAGACTCACGTCATGAAGGGCCTGAAAATTGCCAAATCGCTTTGATATGTTCTTGATCTCAATACTCATAAGGTATCCATTCACTGGGCAATTGGAACGGTGTTCATTGGACGCTCCGGGGGGAGCTGCGACAGTTCTCTCATCTCGGCGGCGTGCCGCCACTCGACCCATGTCTTGATTGCAAGGGTGACCAAGGCAAGCAAAGCCAGGAGAGACGCCACAGCGAAAGCGGCAACAGACTGGTACTCGTTATACAAAATTTCTACATGCAGGGGCATGGTGTTCGTCTGCCCGCGAATATGGCCAGAAACAACCGAGACCGCGCCAAACTCGCCCATGGCGCGGGCGTTACAGAGAATGACGCCATAGATCAGGCCCCATTTGATGTTAGGGAGTGTCACCCTCCAGAAGGTTTGCCAGCCCGAAGCACCAAGTACGATTGCCGCCTGCTCCTCCTCACTACCCTGACTTTGCATGAGCGGGATAAGCTCTCGGGCAATGAACGGGAAAGTAACAAAGATTGTTGCCAGAATGATTCCAGGCACTGCAAAAATAATCTTGATGTTCTTCTCGGCAAGCCATGGCCCGAACCACCCCTGGGCACCAAACACAAGTACGTAGATGAGGCCTGCTACGATTGGGGATACAGAAAAGGGTAAATCAATAAGCGTTGTAAGAAATGACTTTCCTCGAAACTCATACTTCGCGATCGCCCATGCAGCAGCAACCCCAAACACAAGGTTTAAAGGCACAGCAACGACTGCAGTAAGTAGCGTGAGCCTAATGGCAGCCCATGCATCCGGCTCCAAAAGTGCAAGCCAATAGGCACCGAGCCCCTTCCTGAGGGCTTCTGCGAACACTGCTGCAAGCGGCAGAACAAGAAAAAGAGCAATGAAGACTAAGGCTATAGCGATAAGAACTGCCTGAATCCAAGGAGATTCGGTGGTAGAGATTGCGCGCCGACGCGCGACTGTTAGCTGACTCATTGGGCTGCTCCAGTCTGCTTACGCTGCCAGCCCTGCAGTGCGTTAATCACAAGGAGCATCACAAAAGAGATCACCAGCATGACCGTCGCAACAGCGGTTGCTCCCGCGTAGTCATACTGCTCGAGCTTCCCGATGATGATAAGCGGGGTGATCTCGGAGACCATCGGCATGTTGCCTGCAATGAATATGACGGAGCCGTATTCGCCAACGGCCCGTGCGAAGGCCATCGCAAAGCCTGTGCTCAACGCGGGGAAGATAGCGGGGAAGATGACCTTGATGAACGTCTGAAGCCTGGACGCACCGAGACAAGCTGCCGCTTCTTCGAGTTCCTTCTCAAGGTCTTCCAGTACAGGCTGAACGGTACGAACAACGAAGGGCAACCCGATAAAGATCAAGGCGATAACAACCCCATTCGGACTAAACGCAAGCTTTATGCCCCATGGCTCGAAGTACTGGCCCACCCAGCCGTTGCCTGCCAGCAGTGCTGTCAGGGCGATTCCAGCGACGGCTGTTGGCAGAGCGAAAGGAAGGTCGACCAGCGCATCGACAATCTTCTTTGCCGGGAATGTGTAGCGCACGAGAACCCATGCGATGAGCAGGCCGAAAACGGCATTCACGCAGGCTGCAATGAGTGATGCGCCAAAGGTTAATCGATACGACGCCATGACCCTCGGTGCAGAGACGGCCCCCATGAACTGATCCCAGGTCAGGCTGAGTGTCTTGAAAATCAGCGCTGTAAGGGGAATCAAAACAATAACGCTGAGGTAAAAAAGGGTGTAGCCAAGGGTGAGATTAAACCCAGGCAAAACCCGTCTTGATGCCGCCATCTACTTACCAACCGTATAGAGCTGGTCGAACTTAGCACCGTCGTTAAAGTGAACCTTCTGGGCCTCTGAGAGGGAACCAAAATGCTTGGCGACAGTGAAAAGCGTGAGCGGCTTGAATGTGCTTGAGTAACGTTTCAGCACGGCCTCGCTCCTTGGTCGAATGCCATGTTTCGCGGCAATCTCCTGCGCCTGCTCAGAGTAAAGGAAATCGAGGTATGCCTTCGCTGCATCGACAGTGCCACGCTTGGCAACCGTTCGCTCAACAACAGCAACAGGGTTCTCGGCAACAATACTTGCCGACGGGTGAATCGCATCAACCTTCCCTGCGCCAAACTCTCGATCAACCGATATAACCTCCGATTCGAAGGTGATCAGCACATCGCCGATGCCACGCTGAAGGAAAACTCCAGTTGCGTCGCGTCCACCCTTGGCAAGAACAGGAACGTTTTTATAAAGCTTGGTGACGAAGTCCTCGGCTTGCTTAGCGGTACCGCCCTTCTCGAGAATGTGTCCCCATGCCGCAAGGTAGGCCATGCGGCCATTGCCACCTGTCTTGGGGTTCACCAAAACCACCTGGACCCCCGGTTTGATCAAATCGGCCCAGTCCCGGATGTTCTTGGGATTTCCGTTTCGAACCAAGAAGAGCATTGTAGACGTCGTAGGTGCTGCGCCATGTGGAAAGCGCTTCGACCAATCAGCAGCAACAACCCCCCGGCCAGCAAGAAACTCAATGTCTGTGGTGGTGTTCATTGTGACGACGTCAGCTTCTAGGCCATCGGCCACGGCACGAGCCTGCGCACTAGAACCAGCGTGGGATTGATCGACTTTTACATCCTTGCCTGATGTTTTCTTATAGTGGGCCGCGAATGCAGGGTTGATATCCTTGTAGAACTCTCTGGAAACATCGTAGGACACATTCAGTAGCGTTACCTCTGATGCACGTACTGTAAAGAACGTAGACAGGGTGATAAAGGCAGTAAAGGCTAATACTGTTGTCGAGATAAGGCGGACGAAAACGGGCTGCATGATCTGATCCTAGAAAATTCAAATCAGAGACTTTAGAAAAGATTGGCCTTTAAGGGAACCAAGCTTTCCTCATTCTCTTATGCGATTTTTGGGAATCAAATCGCTATTTTTTAGCGTAGATCTGGTCGAAGGTGCCGCCATCGACGAAGTGGACCTGTGTCGCTCTATCCCAGCCGCCGAACGCCTCGTCGATGGTGAAGAGGTTTAGCTTCGGAAGCTGTTTTGCATACTTTGCCTGCGCCTTTTGGGATCGCGGGCGATAAAAGTGCTTACCGATGATGTCTTGTGCCTCCTCGGTATAAAGGAACTCCAGATATGCCTGAGCTACCGCGCGCGTGCCTCGGCGATCCGCCACCCTATCAACGAGCGTGACAGGCGGTTCTGCAAGGATGGACAACGATGGGTACACAAAGTCCACCTTATTGCCGAATTCTTTCTCTAAGAGATATGCTTCATTCTCCCAACTGAGAAAAACATCGCCTTGATTACGCTGCGCAAACGAGGTTGATGATCCCCGCGCGCCGGTATCCAGAACCACCACATTGTCATAAACTTTCTTCACAAACTCCTGCGCCTTGGCATCTGACCCGTACTTACGCTTTGCGAACTCCCAAGCCGCAAGGTAGTTCCATCGAGCGCCACCAGACGTCTTAGGGTTTGGGGTGATGACCTTGACGTCAGGTCTTATAAGATCGTCCCAATCTCTGATTTTCTTTGGGTTTCCCTGCCTCACGACGAGAACGATTGTCGAAGTGTAAGGTGAGCTATTGCTGGGCAGTCGACGCTGCCAGTCCTTGGGTATCCACCCACCATTGCTATGAAGCGCATCGATATCGCCTGCCAGGGCGAGTGTGGCAACGTCGGCCTCAAGCCCATCAATGATTGAGCGAGCTTGCCGTCCAGAGCCTCCATGACTCTGTTTGATGGAAACGTCTTGCCCAGTCTTAGATTTCCAGTGCTTTATGAACGCTGCGTTGTACTCGGTGTAGAGTTCACGGGTAGGGTCATAGCTGACGTTCAAGAGCGTTACTGGAGACTGTGCGAGAGCTTCCTTAGGGCTAAATGAGGCGAAAATTGGTAGCGCGGTGAGCGCAGTGACGAGGCGACGACGATTTTTCATGAGGGATCCAGAGGGTGTTAATAAGCCCTCACTCTGGTAGCTGTCCCTTCAAATGTGAACAAATAATTTCTTATATTGATCTTCAAAAATCGCATTAGGAAGTGTTTATGTAGCCTTATTAAAGGCCACATTCCTACGCCAATTCCCATCCGGACGTAAGTTTCAATAACCTCGGCGTCCGTGGCCTGCAGGACAAAGCGTGCCTCAAGACCAGCCATAGAAAATGCTTCACCGATGTGTCTGCGACCGGTGGAGCCTTTCTCGTAGCTTATGAGCGGGTATGCAGAACCTAAATCCCAGCCCCTCGCGCTCAGCCAAGTTGATGCCCAGTGGATAAAAGAAGTGCTAGAGACCGTCCGCGACTCACGCGTATGAGCCAGACTTGGAATCCAGACTAGGACAGGTACCCCACAAGACTCTCGCAAGCGATCTACGAACTGGATCGCGCATCGCCACGAATTCCTTTGCCACCGTAGAGTGGATGGGCTGAGGAGCTTAAAAGACCATTCATTCATTGACGTTGCCCTAGTTTGGGCATGGATCGTGAGAGTGAGAATCCCCTTCTGAATAAAACAGGATCTCAAGAAGCTTGATGGTTCGGATGCCAAGCTTTGATCATTAATCGCTACAACATGAAGTATCGGTAGGTCGTATGGATGTTTGTTCCACTATGCATCATCGATAGGGTAGTTGATCGGTAAGCGTTCGAGCAACACACCTTGGCTAGCCGGCGGATTGCTTGTCCGCGAAACACATCATGGGCATCGCTTTAGCTTTGATAAACGTTAGGGCCCACGTTTATGCATGGTGTACACATGTCCACTAACTTGGCGTGGACACGTGTGCACGATCCGGCCTATTTCCAGCAACTTGGGATCTTTGAAAACCCTAGGCGATGACAACAGCCTGCCGAGGCTGCCAGCGGTGCGGCAATAACTCGCCGATAGCCGACATCTTGTGGGTGGGCAGCGTTTCTACCAAGCGCACGCAATAGCACAAGCGCTCGCTCATCATTCACCCAGGTGTAGATGGCAAGCAAATCGCCATGGCGGCGCACCTTGTAGGCTTTGCGAAGATCGAGGGATACGGGCATGGTTCTTGACATTCTTTAAGGTTGACTGTGAAGGTGCCATAGTTGCTGCTGCAAAGCGTGGATCAACCTTTGAACGGATTCAGCCAACGTGTGCTGATCGTTGAACAAAGCCGAGCGTAAACCTTTAGCCGATCCTCTGGGTCCGTCAATGCTCGATCTAAATGGCAACGCCTGTACGAAGAAGCTAAGAAGTTTGCTTGTCCAGCGCAGGGTAAAAGGGCAGCTCACTCAAGGTGAGCTTGCTACGAGACTCGGTAAGGTGCAGTCTTACATTGCAAAGATCGAAATCGGTGACCGCTCACTTCACATAGCCGATTTAATTCAGATCTGTCGCGCACTTAATGCAAGCCCCGTGCGACTGCTAAAAGTAGCGATCGATAAAAGTTACACAATCTAAAACTTTGATACTATGACAGTCAAGTCGTTAAACTGCCATTGCAATTACTATGCATCACACGACCATGCTTAAGCAAGAGCTCCTGAAGGCACTTGCATCAATTGAAGGGCTGACAGCTGAGCCATCTGCAGTCTCGGGTGGCATAGCACTCTTTTTCCGTGGATGTGAGTTCGCGCACTTTCACAATGACAATGAGCTTGATTTGCGCCTGACCAAGAAGGTCATACAGGCTCAAGGTATAGCCCACCCGACTGACTCGACTCACCATCCTGACCGTTCACCGTCCTCGCCTTGGATCGAAGTGCGCTTCACAAAAGAAAGCGAAGTTGAACGCACTGCGGAACTGATCAAGCTTGCTATTGCACAACTCATGATGGCCACAAAGTGACGCAAGCGACGCTACGAAACCTCGGCCCTCAGTCCGATCAGAGATTGGCTTCCGCACGCACCACTTCAGCGGGTCGGCTTCGGAAGCTTGGATCGGTGGCAGTCAAGCCTTTGCCTTTGGTCTACGACGTGGGTAGACTCTCAACACAGTAGCCACACATGGTAACGATTCCCGCGAAGCTCAGGCCTCGTCTCAAGCTGTAAATGCACTTCGAACCAAGTTCCGTCATGACTGAAAAGCCGTCCCCTGAAGAAGTAGTTCGCTGGCAACGTCGTCTGGCAGGTCAAGCGAACAATCGTGCATGGTCTCTATCAGAGCAGGCTTCACGTTCAGCGGCCGAAGACGAAGAGATGCTCAACGCGGCCCACGCAGCCATGTACTTCTGGAGCATCGTTGGCAATGCCAATAACCAGGCACATGCAGCGCAACTCCTTGCACACACCTACGCCATGGTGAAGCAACCAAGGCCCGCTTCTCATTACCTGGACAAGTGCTTGCCAATACTCGCGGGAGAATCGGCCAAGCCATGGGAGCGCGCCATGGCACATGCCGTCGCAGCAAATGTTGCATCTGCAGGCGGCAATACCCAAGATCACACGCGCCACTATCAAGAAGCTATGCGTCTCACAGCTGCGCTTGAAAACGTAGAGGAGCGAGCAATCATCGAAGCGACTCTACGGGTTCTTCCTGTACCGACAAGTGTGCGTACGAGTGTCGACTGACCACTGCCTCAAGCACAAGAGCAACCGCGCTCGTCGGCCGGCTTTATTTCATTACGGCCAGGCGTTAGTCAGAGCACTTTTGTTCCTGCCGGTCGACACAAGGCTTCGTGACACAAGGCTTCGTATTTCATGGCCATGATCGGCCCGAGCCTCAGCGCCGAAAGTATGTCTGGAGTTGCGAAAGCGTAAACGCATTGCCACGCATAAAGTAGTCTTTCATTTTTTGCGACTCTTCGTCAGTTCCAAATCCCATACCAACAATTCGCAGCAGCGTCTTGCCATCGGAGGTTGACTGAAAATATAGAACTGTCCACATTTCGTGAACTATTGACTTAAAGGGAAACTTCTCGGGCGCTTTCGTGACCTTTATCGATAACATCCGCTGTGGCTCAAAAGCGAGGATCTTATTCTCAATCGTGCCCGAGCCACCCAAGCTGCTCTTTGGGTCATAGTTCGATCGCATGACGCCGTCAATTCTCAAGTCAATTTCTGCGTGTGGTGCTAGCCAAGACCTCAGCCCCTCCGAAGTTGTCCAGGCCCTCCAAACAGCGCCCACCGTTGCGTCGATTACGCCTTCAGTCACGATGGCATCTGACGCCCTTGCCGGTTGGGACATCAAAAGCACAAGGATTGAGAAGCTCAGCCAAACAAACACTCTCATCGGATTCACCACTGAATAGGCAGTCGAGTCCTGAAGCTATCGGCAAGAGCCGATCTCCTCAAGGTTTGCTTGATTATGCCACCCCCCCCGATTAATGCTGGAATGATTGCGGCTCAGTGTACGCACGCACCACTGAAAGACCTGACCTAAGTCATGTACAAAGATCGAATCAGCTTTGGCCGCTTCACACAAGCGATAGGTCACAAGTCTCGAACTTCCTCTTCGCGCGCACAGCGTCGACCTCCGCGGCAATCGTTCCCGGTCTTAGCACGAACCACGACCGCCGCAGTGCCAGCGCTGCTCCGGTTTAACTCACCCCGTGTTATCTATTGGGGCTTAACTGTTCAGATACTCCGCGCCGATTATTAGCGCTACTTTTGGCCCGTACCGCTTCACCTTATGATGCTCGCTATTTTTTTTGCTCGGCAAGGTAACTCGCTCGATCCGAAATTTTGTTTGCATGCGTTGCGGCATTAGACATATCGAGCGCGAACGCTACGGCGCGAAGCCCAGCTTTTTCTAGCGGCGTATTCTTCTTTTTAAGGTAGTGATTGTCCAACTGAGACCATACCTTGTTGCGAGCTATGCCAGGATCGTATCTGCCGCCTTCAGTAGCTTTAGCATACTTGCCGAATAAATCTTCTACCGCTCTTATCTTGTCAATCTCTGCATCGCGAGTGGATACATCTGCTTCACAACGGGCTGACAGTTCCAACAGAAGTACCCCGACTGAGTAGAGATCAGCTTCAAGGCCAGAGGTGCCATCGTCTTGAATCCTGTAAGCGGAAGTAGAGCCTCTGTCAGGCGTAAAGGCAGTGTCGCTTAATCTTGACTCAATCTTAGAAAGCTTTGATAACCCGCCCGTATCAATAAGCATCAACTTCTTAGCAGTTTGATCGTAAAAAGCGTTTTCAAACTTTATATCGCCATGAACAAAACCGCGTTTGCCCAGAACCTCAATCGCGTGAAGTAGTCCAAGCGCAATTTGTTTCACATCCCCCGTGCAATCGTTCCGGGATTGTCATACTCCTCTCCGAGATACTCGAATAGATCTACGCCTTTAGATCTATCTTATATAACACTAATAATCTCCAACGAATAGCCTGGCGTTTGCTCGCCGGAAGGATCACTGTTGAGCGATAGGCGATGCTTAGCCCAGGCCCTGAATTCCCTATCTCCAACTTCGACAATGAAATCTCTCCTCGCGCCAGCAGCGTCGGTTTCGCTGACGACAAAGTGAGTCGGCGCAACCAGAACTTTCTTCACTGCTTCATGTAATAAGGATGCAGTTGCTTCTTGAGTGCGCAATAGCTTTGCCTCACCCTTGACTGCAAAATCCGGATCTAACCCTAGTGGCCAATAGTCATCGTCCTTAAACCTTTTGTAGATCTTTGGTTGCCCATAGAGTTGCATTTCGAAGACTTCCCACGTTGCTGGAAATAAGCTAAATCGTGTACACGTGTCCACGCCAAGTTAGTGGACATGTGTACACCATGCATAAACGTGGGCCCTATCAATTATTAAATCTAAAGCGCTGGCTATGATGCGTTTCGCGGACAAGTAATCCGCAAGCTAGTCAAGGTGTGTTGCTTGGACGCTTACATGACTTCTATGCCTCAAAAATTTGTGATCTTTGATTTGGAAACTACAGGTCTTGATCCGCATGAAGATCGCATTATCGAAATGGGCGCGATTAAGGTCGACAAGCAAAAACTGCTCGAAACGCTCGATACCATGTCCTGGCAGTGCTTTGTAAAACAAAGCGAACCTCTCAGTGGATTCATAAAAAATCTGACAGGCATTACTGACGAAATGCTAAAGGACGACGAAACGGAAGCGGAAGCGGAAGCGTTACAAGGCTTTTTTGATTTTGTTGGCGACTATCCTTTGTATGCTTACAACGAAAAGTTTGATGTTGGCTTTGTGAACAACTACTACCCAAGGGTCTACATGGGTGGTTGGTATGGGCACCGAGGCTACGGCAGACGCTGGCGGTAAATCCGAGCTACGAGCTTGACTGGCGTTGATTGTCTGTGGCTATGCCTTCTTGTTGTAAGCTGAACACCATCCGCTTGCTGCAACCTGCTTGCCAGGAAAGATACCGCACGCTCCAGCCTTTGTACCAGTGCTGCCTTGATACAGGGAACAGTTAGCACATTGTTGGCCCGCTGAAAAGCGCGGATACTTCGCCTTATCAACCTTGGACGCGTCAGCCTTATAACCTAGCGAAGCAGCTTGACTGTCAGTCTCTGCCACCATGGGCGCATTAGCATGGGCAGCGCTTGTAGCTGCGGCTACGGAGGCGATACAAAGAAGCGTAAAAGCGCGACGTTCGGGACACGTCACTGATTCTTGGTTTGAACGGTTCATGGAGGTTTTGCCTTTTTAGTAGCGTTGAAATGCACTTAACATCGGCAAGCCAATGTAAGTAGCGGCGGAGTAAGCTCTTTAATGCTCTAACTTCTTTTGAACTTTATGATGTTTCACGTTTTTAATATGTTTTTTGTCAGATGCGTTTACGCCGATCACAAACAGACCAGCAAAAAGCACTACAAGCAACTTTTTCAGGATCAACTCCTTTGAAAAGGGACAGATCGGTTTTTTCCATATGCTAGAACGAGTACGTCGTTGCCGCGTTGACAAAATCTTGACACCGTTTGCAAAACCAAAGAGTCATGTGAAAATGAAAACACGAACTGCGATTAAGCAATGGTTGACCATTGGAATAGTCGTTGCATGCTTTACTCTTGATACCGCAATTGCTGCACCACCCCCACAATGGGCTCCCCTAAGCGAACATGGTGACTATAAGCTCTATTACGACCAACAATCGTTGACCCGCGAAGGAGAACTCGTACGGATTGACACAATGGCAAATCGTGAAAACAGATCATTCATGGGTGCAAAGTCGGTCGTTGGTTCTCTTGAAGTACTGTGCGAGCTTTGGAAGTGGCGAACTGCCAATTACAAGGCATATGCAGACCTGAATGCATCGGGTGCACTACTCTTCCATCTACCAGTAGCTCGACATTGGTCAGCGATTCAAGCTGGATCAGAAAAGGAGCTGGTGGCTCGGAAATTATGTCAAGGTACAAAACACTGAGTTCTGCGTGATGGAAGCAAACTATAAGGCTAGGGCTCTCATCAAAGCCCTGGAAACAGATAACCACCAGAAGGTGGCTATCTCAATCGCGGGCTATCAGTGTTTACCGTGCTCAGGGTGTTTGTTGCAATGAGCCTTAGTATGCTTCTTCGTGGCATGCTCGTGATGACCGTGCGCTTCAAGTGCGTGCCCGTGTGCCATCTTGTGGTGATGCGCTGCTTTGTGATGATCGCCTGCTTGGTGAGCCTTATGGGCTTCATGGTGGTGGTGGGCTGCAGCTTCATGGTGCTTTGCTGCGTGGGAATGATGATCATGCTTCATGTTGCGTTTCCCTCATGTCAGAAGATTGATTGATAGATTCGTTACGGTCTTTCCGCCTATACGTTATATCAAGGAAGACGGCCTTACCTCATTACCAAGCGTAAGCAAACCTCGGTGATCATCGCTAAATCGTAAGCAGAACGCAGGAAACATTTGCACACATTAAGACTTAGTGAATTCCTTCAAATCGTCAACATCGTTCGATATCCTCAAGTGTTTAAAGGGTTGTCGATTGTTCGAAATCTACTTATCGCTCTTCTTTGCCGTTTCACTTGTCGTTATAAACACTTACTTTTTACTTGGCGGCCTACCTCTGCTAACGCTGAAGCATGACGTCGAAACCGACGCCACTTTCATCAGAAAATTTTTCGAACTGAATTGTCAACTCTCCTTTGTTTCAACGATCGGAGCAAGCGTCAGTTTCGGTCTTTGGGGGAAGTGGTTTTTTGTAGCCGGATCATCATGGATGTTTTGCATGGCTTTTTTTGTTAAATCACAAATACTTCCCAGAATGCGTACTCAGGGAACGCTAATCAGAGAGGGCAACCTTCAGGCGACTGCTAAATTCCGTCGGCTCCACGCAGCTATCTTATTACTTTTGTTGATGAACATCGTGCTGTTGGTTAACGCACTCGTCCATCTGTCGATCGGCTAACTTTTATAGCCATCGCTAGGGCGTAATTAAAATTGCACACTACGATGAAAAGAAAATCCAATCTTTTTAACTCGAGCCGCGTCGCGGGACATTCATGGGCTATGCTGATGTGAACACCACTGAGCTTTATGTAGCAGCAATATACGGCGTTGCGACATCGTACATCGTATGGCGTCATGGCAAACAATGCAGATAGAAACTAGCCCCTAAGTTCGCGCTTTGGTCGATCACCTTTCAGAACTAATCGAATAAGTTCTGGAACGGAACTCACACTAAACTTAGCCATGATCCGTCTCTTGTGAACCTCGATCGTTCGGCTGCTTATACCTAATACCTCACCTGCCTCCCTTTGATTGAGTCCTTTAACAACGATCTCAAGAACCTCTTGTTCACGAGGCGTCAGGTCAGCACAGACTCGATCTTCCGTTGGGTACTCGAACGAGGACTCTTTTCTAGTCGTGCGCTCCTCAAGAAATAGTTTGGGCATTCGCTGAACGGCCAGTTGCCGCAACCTACTAACCTGCGCAGTCGTCAGGTCATACATGCTTGCGATTTTAGGTAGCGTTTTGTCGCCTTTGAGTGCAGCAAGTGCCACCTCTGCTTTGAATTGGGGTGAAAATTTTCGCCGCTCTCGCGCCATCTCAAAGTCCTCAGGTTAACCTAACCTGCAATGTATCGATCGACCACGTCCCCATGGCGTTGGTATCAATCCCTAATGACCCTGTCGTTAGGCTTGTTGCGAAACACCCATCACAGGCCCCCACCCACAAGCACCTCGAAAGCGCTCCGCTACACAGCAGGCTTTCAAGGAGGTGCACCTTGCGACGATGGCTGCTTACCTACCCGATCACCCTCAAGTCGCTGTGCCTCGCGCAGGATCATCTCGAACGACTGTCCAAACCGCGCGTTCAAGCGTGTCGGTCTTACTTACATCAGCGATTAATGCATCCATGTGATCTTTGTCCGTCATGAGTGCAATCTGTTGCACCTGACCCGCAAGTTCGCGGAATCGCAGCAGAGCAAGCGCTGGCGTTGCAATCAGACGCTCAAGGGGTATGCCGGCGTGCTCATCGATGAGTTCTTGCTCACGCCGAATTTCCTCCAATAAGCGGTCGACTTCCTCAGGACTCACGTGTAGACGCTTCGCTTCCTGATCAATAAATGCCTGCTCTTCTTCGCTAACCGTCCCATCCTTCATGATCTCGCGCAATTCATTGAGCAAGGTTTCGCGCTCAATGCGCAACTGATCACTAAATGCCGAAGCAAGAATAGCTGAAGGAATTGCAAAAATGCCGATGCCTAAAATAGCCAGGATGATTGTCATTGCTCGGCCGATCGGCGTCACAGGCGAAATATCACCGTAGCCTACCGAGGCTAGGGTAATCACTGCCCAATAAATGGACGCAGGAATGTGCTCAAATTTATCAGGCTGCGCCTCATGCTCAAACAGATAGCCAAGACTAGCGGTCAGAACCACGAGTAGCATCATGATAAATACGGATGCACTCATCACAGGCCACTCGCGAACAATCACGGTGACCAGGGTTTGCGTGCTACCCGTGTACTTGGTGAGTTTGAGCAGACGCAGCAAACGAAAGACACGCAGAAACCGTAAATCGAACAGATGATGAAGGAATGCTTCTAAAAAGAATGGTAAGACGGCAAGCAGATCGATGATGGCATTGCCCGTCTTTGCGTACTTAAGACGCCCAAAGAAGGCGTGTTTGTGATTCGGGGATTCAACCACCGTGTACATACGCAAAAGATATTCGATACTAAAAACACCTACTGCGATGGTGTCCAGAATAATAAACTCGAGGTTTAGAACGTAATGAACGCTTGCAACAGACTCTAGAACGACAGCCACTACCGACACCACAACCCATACCATGATGAAGGTGTCAAAGTAGTCATGGAGCCTGCCGCCGTATTCACTGGGCCACACCAACGCATGCAGCTTTTGCCTAAAGCTTCTGCCAGCGTTTAGATGTTGAAATTCGTGAAGCGCAGGTATGAGCAATCTAAACAGCTTTAGTATCCGTAGCAATCGCAAAGCCCGAAGCATGCGCAAGTCGATCTGGATAAACGCAGCCAGATAAAACGGCAGGATTGCTACTAGGTCAATCAATGCAAACGGACTTCTCGCGTACGCAAAACGCGGCAAATTCGAATCCTTAAACTCTTTGTCTTCAGGTGCAAGATAGAGCCGCATCAGGTACTCGACGGTAAAGACACCGACCGAGACAAGATCAAAGACGTGAAACCAGGATGCATAGGGCTGATAAATAGCCGGCACATGCTCAAAGACCAGTGCAAAAAGATTCGCGATGATCAGTAGCGCTACCCACCGCTCGATGAAGTGGAAGTAGTTGCCCTCAATCTCGCTATTGAAGAGCCAGTTGAAAAGCCAACGCCTAACACTACCTGCGCCCTTAAGCGTTAGCTCCGGATCACCGACCTCATCATCCTCATCCACAGCAGTGGGTGATTGTCCATTCATAGCAGTACTCACAAAAATATCTGCGTTACGACACTAGGTTGATAAATCTCTTCACGCGTTGATTACGTGCTCTGCCGCTCAGCAAGCACATTCATCAAAAACCTGATGATACGTGGTTATACGTACGTGTACTATACGTATCTCTACTTATTTGAGAAAGACATGGAAGCACGCGCGCAGCAGTCTTCACTGGGCTCACTCACACTGGCGGCCATTGGGGTCGTCTATGGCGACATCGGCACAAGCGTGCTCTACGCCGTAAAGGAAGTGTTTGGGTCGGGGCACGTCACATTCACACCTGAGAACGTCTTCGGGATCCTGTCCCTATTTGTCTGGACACTGACCATCATCATTTCTCTGAAGTACGTCAGCTTGGTGCTTCGCGCCGATAATCATGGCGAGGGAGGCCTGATCGCCATGCTTGCACTCGCCACACAGGCCGTGGCAGGTAAGCCCCGACTCCGATCGTTGCTGCTTGTTGTAGGCGTTTTCGGCACCTGCCTCTTTTATGGTGATGGCGTCATCACACCCGCCATTTCGGTCTTGTCAGCCGTAGAAGGCTTGGAGGTCATTTCCCCGAGGTTCAAGTCCGCAGTCATTCCTGCGACGCTCATCATTTTGTTTGCCCTCTTTGCCGTGCAACGCCGTGGCACCGCCGGCATTGGGCGCTTTTTCGGGCCCATTACCCTCGTCTGGTTCATCACGATTGGCGCGCTTGGCATCGTTCACATCGCAACCAATCCGTCCATTCTTCTTGCCTTGAGCCCTCACTACGCGATCGAGTTCATCTGGCTCAATCCGGGAACCAGTTTCATCATTCTTGGCGCGGTCGTGCTTTGTGTGACAGGAGGCGAAGCCCTTTATGCCGACATGGGGCATTTCGGTATCAAACCCATCCGTCTTGCCTGGTTTAGCGTCGTCATGCCCTGTCTCATTTTGAACTATTTTGGACAAGGCGCCCTACTGCTGGTTGACCCTGAAGCGGTCAAGAATCCCTTCTACTCAATGGCCCCTGAATGGTTCCTGATCCCGTTAGTGCTTCTTGCAACCATGGCGACGGTGATCGCCTCACAAGCACTAATCACTGGAGCGTTTAGTGTGACGAAGCAGGTCATCCAATTGGGCTACTTGCCGCGCATGCAGATCATTCACACCAGCATTAAGGACACGGGTCAGATTTACATGCCTATGATCAACTGGGGCCTCTTCTGCGCGATTGTACTTGCGGTTGCCTTATTCAAGTCATCATCGAATCTTGCCGCTGCCTATGGGATTGCCGTGACACTCGATATGCTGATCACAACCTTACTGACCTTTTTTGTGATCCGCTACAGCTGGAATTACCCACTGGGACTTTGCCTACTGGCTACATCGTTTTTCTTTGTGATTGATCTAGCGTTCTTTGCATCGAATTTGCTCAAGCTCACCGAGGGCGGATGGTTTCCGCTTGTGATTGGCGCAAGCGTCTACCTGCTCATGCGAACCTGGAACGACGGGAGGCGCTTGCTCAATCAAGTGCTCAGTGAAAAAGCGATACCCCTACAGGTCTTTCTCGACTCCCTGGCGGCGCACCCGCCAGCTCGGGCTACGGGTACAGCGGTCTTCATGACTGCACAGCAGGGAACCGTTCCCAACGCCTTTTTGCATAATCTGAAGCACAACAAAGTGCTGCATGAGTACAACCTCTTTGTGACGGTGAGAAATCATGAAGTACCGTGGATTGGACTCGATAAGCGCCTAGAGATTACGCCACTTGGGCATGATGCTTGGCAAATAATGGTCAATTATGGCTTTAAGAATGATCCGGATTTGCCTCGCGCTCTAGAACCCATTCGGCTTCGTGGCGTCGAATTTGAACCGATGTCCACCAGTTACTTTCTGTCGAGGGACATTATCATCCCCACGATTGGCGGCGGCATGGCACAGTGGCGCGAAAAAATCTTTGCGCAAATGCATCTGAATGCAAGCGCTGCGGCCGAATTCTTAAAGCTCCCGATGGGCTCGGTGGTTGAATTGGGTAGCAAAGTTGAGATATAGCCGCAAGTACGGCCAATGAGTCCATCATGAACGTCACTTTTCTATCTAATGGCTCTTTCTTCTGGAGCGAACATGATGTCAGCTACTGACCCTCAAGCTCAAATCCACGCGCGTACGATCGACGTATATCTTGCCGCGCTAGCCTTCCTGGCAGTAGAACAGTCACTCAAAGAGGACAAAAGGCTTGTGTTTAGCCCAGGTATGGCGTTGGTACTGAAACCAGCGATCGAGTCTCGATACAAATTGCAATTCTACGAAGCAAAGCGCCTGCCACACTTTTGGGATATCAGAGGCAGCGTATCCAACGAACTATTCGCTGGAACTCAGCACCCCCTGCGCTTCCACTTCATGAAGGCGGATCACTCAAAGAGTCAATTATTTACACTCACCGATATTCACGACCTCGGCGATTGCCATGCCTTTTACATTGACGAGGGCAAACGGTTACGCCCTCTGACTCATCGGGAATCAACGAGAGCTCCAACGACTCAAGAACTAGCCATCATGGAACAAGCACTTAAAGAACATACAGCAAGCGTGAGAGGACAGTAATCTCTGATTATTGTTTTCGAAGTCAGCTCGCAGGTTGTTAGGCTATTCCCTCGCAATCCATTCAAGTACCGGACCTAGATTCATTTCAACAACAATTGTCAAATATAGAACCGTTTGACATTAATTTTGCTCCTATTGGACGCGCTTTGCTCTAACGGATGTATACCGTACCCCTCTTCATTGCATGCTGTTGATGACCATGGCACGCTCTATTTTTTTCCATACAGCAAGAGATTAATTCGGCGTATCAGCCCAGCAAGGTCATCAGCTACTGTTTAGTCGGCTGAGAGGCGACTGCATCTTTGCCTTGTTGATTTGGCGCTGTCGCATCTTGGCCTTTTGCCGGGTCAGCCTTATTTGGGTCTGTGGGCGCATCTTGCGCCTTTTGCATCGCCTCTTGTGCCGAATGCTCCCCACCCAAATCAACATGTGAAGCATTCTTGAGCACAAATAGCGCAGCTACCGCAAGAATCACAAATCCAATGATAATTTTCACCATGATTTATAACCTATACCTTTCAGTCATCTAAACGCTCAATATCCAAGTCTTTGGTCTCTTTCACGAAAAGTACGCCAATAACTAACGTCATGGCAGCAATGATGATCGGGTACCACAATCCGCTATAAATATCACCCTGCGCTGCAACGATCGCAAAACTTGTTGCAGGAAGAAAGCCGCCAAACCATCCGTTTCCAATGTGATACGGCAAGGACATCGACGTGTATCGAATACGGGTCGGGAACATCTCCACCAGCATCGCCGCAATTGGACCGTACACCATGGTCACGTAGACCACCATGATAAGAAGAATCAGCACCACCATGGTGGTGTTGATCTGAGCAGGGTCAGCTTTGGCTGGGTAGCCCGCCTCCTTAATTGCAGCGTTAACTTCTGAGGAAAAACGCTTACGCTCGGCAGCAGCATCCGGCGATTTCGCGTCAAATGATGCAATCACCTTGTCACCAATGCGCACTTCGGCAACTTTCTGGTTGGCGTCAGATTCGTTCTTGTAATTCAAGCCCTGCGCGGCTACAAAGGCTTTGGCGACGTCACAACTGCTGGTGAACTTTGCAGTACCCGTTGGGTTAAACTGAAACGAACACTCTGCCGGGTTTGCCTTCACCACCACAGCACTCTTAGCTTGCGCAGCAGCCAAGGCGGGATTGGCATATTCCAAGAGTGCCTTAAAGAGGGGAAAGTAAGTGCATATTGCCAACAGGCAACCGACCATGATGATCGGCTTGCGCCCAATCTTGTCAGATAGCCAGCCAAAGAACACGAAGAACGGCGTACCTATAATGAGCGACACCGCGATCAGAATATTTGCCGTTGCCCCATCAACTTTAGCCATTTTCTCGAGAAAGAACAGTGCATAAAACTGCCCTGTGTACCAGACGACTGCCTGGCCTGCTGTTAGGCCGACTAGGGCAAGGATAACGACCTTAAGATTTGACCACTGACCAAAGGACTCCTGAATCGGTGCCTTCGAAAGCTTGCCCTCTTCTTTCATCTTTTGAAAGGCTGGTGACTCATTGAGCTGCAATCGAATCCAGACCGATATCGCGAGAAGGACGACCGAAACAAGGTAAGGAATGCGCCAGCCCCAGTCCGCGAAAGCCTCCTCGCCAAGGTATGTTCTCGTACCAAGAATGACAAGCAGTGCAATCATCAGTCCGACTGTTGCGGTTGTCTGAATCCAGCTGGTGTACAGCCCTCTGCGTCCATTCGGTGCATGCTCCGCGACATAGGTCGCAGCGCCACCATACTCACCACCTAATGCAAGGCCTTGTAAAAGCCTCAGCGAGATTAGGATGGCTGGAGCAGCGATACCCCAGGTTGCATAAGTGGGAAGCAGCCCCACCGCAAAGGTGGAGAGGCCCATAATCAGTATTGTTACAAGAAACGTATATTTTCTACCAATCAGATCACCGAGGCGCCCAAAGACGATTGCACCAAACGGCCGAACCGCAAAACCTGCAGCAAATGCAAGTAGTGTGAAAATTGTGCGCGTTGAGTCATCTAGCGCCGAAAAGAAGTTTTTGGCAATAATCACCGCCATTACACCAAACAGATAGAAGTCATACCATTCGAAAACAGTTCCAAGCGATGACGCAAAGATCACCCGCTTCTCATCGTCTGTAATTGGTCTGGGCGCAACTCCGTTGTGGCTGTGCTCAATTGCCATGTCTACCCCCTTAGTGATTTTTTTGTCTACTCGATTGGGACTTCAAAGGCTTACTTACATCTTACAAATCCATCCTACACATCAAGCTAGCCACCTTATCTGTAAGAAAATCTAATTTTTGTAATTATGGTGTTACCAATCTATTTTGAAGATCGATAATTCGCACATAAAAAAACCAGCAACGTTTCCGCTGCTGGTCGAAGGGGGTGCTATCGCTCATTAAGATACGAAGCACGGTCAGATTCTTACATGCAAGAGACATGACTTTTGTAAGCACTTATTTTCATTTTATTTGTTGCAAATCATTATGCATCGATATACTAATTTTCGAGATGCGCCCAATTAAGTTTGAGCAGCTCGGTCATGGAATCAACCTAGCATCTCAGCAAACTTAAATATCGGAGCGTTCACTACCCTAAGCGCTACAACGCCAGGCAATCGCCCTTACGAGATTTTCCACATGACGATTGGTTTCCATATCGGTATGTTTTTCAGTCGCTTAAGTCGCTTAAGTCGATTTACGACGATTCAAGGGGATTGAAGCCTATCTTTGATTTCTCGATTTTGACGCAATTTCAAGACGTATGAAGACGTAGACATACAATCAGAAACATGCCTTGGAGGCTTGCACAAGCACTTATGTTTTAATGAAGCAGGGGAGTTACTCCCTGATGATCATGATTACCAACAGTTTGCCCAGTTCAGCAGCGGAAAAATGGCTATACGGCCTACTTGTCCCGTTTATATATGTCGTTGTTGAGTTCAGCTTCAACCACCGGCTTATCACAGCGCTTGATGAAACAGTCAGCGACGCCGTGCTAGAGAATCTAGAATTTTGGGGGCGCTTGATCGCTGGTGTCGGTCTGGGTCTTATGATCCATCGATTACTTCTCAAAGTATCAAGCTACAGGTTTTTGTCTTTGGTCGCTGCGCTCAGTCTTGGCATCGTGCTGATGTGGCATCTTCAACAGTCGCTGATCAACTACTTTGTTGAACTGGCTGATCCCAAAGACAAGCGCGCAGCAGTGCTTTTAAACGCAAGCGCGACACGTCTTTTAAACGAGCAGTTCAAGACGCTCCAGGGTGATGCACTTACTGTCGGATCACTTCGAGAGATCGATCGCAATATCGTCCAAGCGTTGTTTCCAGCAGCTGCCGTGCACGCCCAAAGTCGCGATGCTCAACTGGGCGCTTGGCTAGGCGAGCAAATAGTCCGCGATGCGGCCATGATCCCAAGTCATATCGCAAATAACGCATTTAAAAATCTGATCGTTCCACCGGTTGCTATTGGTGCATCAATCGCCTTGGCACTCTTAAATCTTTGCGCAGTCCTCGCATTCCTCATTGGGCGCATGGAATCCCGTTTGCAAACACCCATGTTGTTCTTCTTGTTTGGATCGTGTGTTTACTACTCACTATCTAGAGCGCACAACTTTCTTGACTCTCCAGGCTTTCAAAATGCCCTGGCGCCGGGCCTCTGGAGCTCGAATCTCGCCCTTGCCATTGTCGTTGAGTGGGCCTGTCGTGCATCGAGTGCTTGGGGTGACGTATCAGCCTTGGTACATCACTACATGGCGTTTGACTTCGACTTTGGGCAGGGCGTTTGACGATTGCTAGCCACGACACACCATGAAGATCATGCGATTCATTCTCAGCCTAATTCAAATAACATCGCTTATTGCTTGCGAACCAACCTTGGCATCCCAAGGAACACCATTTAAAAAACAAATCCATAAAAAGTTCATCACTAAGCCTCGTCAATCCTACCCGTCGTTGCGAGAGGTGTTCGACCGGATATGTAACGCAGACATAAAATTCCCGGTAATCGTAATGAAGCAGGTGATTCTCGAAACTGGTTGGCTAAAGAGCGATCATCTTATGTCGCGCAACAACCTTTTCGGATTTCGGTCAAAGCATTACATGCGATTCAACAATTGGGAAGATAGTGTTGCGCACTACAAAACCTGGCAACTGAAAAAACTCACTGTTAATGATAACGATTACTACCGTGTCTTAGACCGAGTTCGGTACGGTGCTCCAGGCTATATCACCAATCTTAAGAAAATAAAGTGGTCGCAGGAGTGCTCGCAAGGAAATTCATCGTCAAACCATCAAGATCAACGCCAACAATTGTCAAACGAGACCGTGCTTGACGCAATCGGTAGCGAGGAAAATTGAATTCACCTAGACGGCAAATCTGGCTAAGGAACATTCTCATCACATTGCCCTTCTATTCGTCTCCCATTGGGTGAGACGGGTGCTACGGAATCAGTGATCCCGCAGCACCTAGGAAAGGAAGGCAGATTCGTGCTTCCCGTCACGTTCAAGGAGACCCACACTAACCCCTACCAAGCGGCACTCCGGGATCAGCAACATCAACATCTGCATCTGCCATACATCCTCTGATGCGAAATTAAGCCGAGTGCTGTACGCACAGTACTGCTTAAGCAATTGCTTGACAACCATCTTTTCGAATCAGCAACATTTATAAACATATTGCTTTTCAAAAAGAAGATCACTTCGTCCACCATACACCTGGTAACGAAGCTCCCATTGATCGCTGAAGCCGAATAGATTTCTTTGGCATTGTGAGCGCGAGAAGAGGCATCAAGTCCAAAAATCAAGACGCCTGCGCGATGTACTTACTGATACTTACCACTTGAGATGCCTACTCGAGCTAGTGTGCAATGTCATATTGATGAACGCGTTTGGTAGCAAAAGGACAGAGCATGCAAGTATGGTTGCAGATTGCAGATCTCATCGACCGCCTCAGCATCTGGCTTGGACGACTAGCAACATGGTGTGTCTTCATTGCCTGCATGGTCTCAGCAATCAATGCGGGAATTCGCTATACGTTTGACTCAAGCTCAAATGCTTGGCTAGAAATGCAATGGTACTTGTTTGCCGTGACCGTGATGTTCGGCGCCGGTTGGGTTTTGAAACTGAATGAGCATGTCAGAGTCGACGTCATTTATGGCAGTCGAGCGCCTCGCACTAAGGCTTTGATCGATCTACTTGGCTTGATCATCTTTCTTATGCCCATGTGCTTACTCATGGTTTGGATGTCCTGGCCGTGGGCTCTTGATTCCTGGACAACTAAAGAAGTCTCCAGTAATGCTGGCGGATTGATTCGCTGGCCTGTGAAACTAATGATTCCCGTTGGCTTCGCGTTTCTAGCGCTTCAGGGCGTTGCAGAGATTATTAGGCGGATTGCGTACCTTGCAGGATTGCATCACATGGATATTGCATACGAGCGGCCCCTTCAATAATGGCTCGTTCGGACGACTTCTAAGTCTAAGTAAGTACTGCAGAAGAGAAAAAGGAAAGTTGCATGATCACTATGCAAAACATGGCACCCCTCATGTTTGCCAGCCTCGTTATTGTTATGCTTATTGGATTTCCCGTAGCATTTTCTCTTGCAGCTTTAGGTTTAGTCTCCGGGTTTATAGCAATTTCCTTGGGCTTTTTCCCAGCTCAATACATGGCCAACCTGCCCTTCAGAATATTCTCAATCCTTTCAAACGACTTGCTTTTAGCAATACCCTTTTTTACTTTTATGGGAGCGATTCTTGAACGATGCGGGCTTGCAGAGGATTTGCTCGAGGGAACTGGGCAGCTATTTGGGTCCGTACCTGGTGGATTGGCCTATGCCGTTGTTATCGTCGGAGCCATTCTTGGTGCAATTACAGGAACAGTTGCAGCGTCAGTGATAGCCATGGGCGTGATATCCCTCCCCGTCATGATGCGATATGGCTACAACATGCGACTTGCCACCGGAGTCATTGCCGCCTCCGGCACGATCACGCAAGTCATTCCGCCTTCCTTAGTATTAGTGGTACTAGCCGACCAAATGGGTAAATCGGTCGGCGATATGTATGCTGGAGCTATCGGGCCGTCGATAGCTCAAACACTCATTTTCATGCTCTATATTTTTGTACTTTCGATGATAAAGCCGAGCTACATGCCACCTCTACCGCCGGAGGCCCGGACCCTGTCTGGTTGGGCACTTTGGAAAAAGGTGCTGTGGGGTATGATTCCTTCGATCGTGTTGATCTTCCTCGTACTCGGCACGATCTTTCTGGGGTTGGCGACCCCAACTGAAGCGGGGGCAATGGGCGCCGTAGGAGCCATGGCGCTAGCAGCCATGCACAAACGCCTAACTTGGCCGTTAGTGAGTCAGGGGATGGAGTCGACTGCGAGAATCACCGCAATGGTGGTTTTCATCCTTATCGGCTCGACGGTTTTTTCGCTAGTGTTTCAAGGTGTCGATGGCGGACTATGGATTGAACACATGCTCACGACGATGACCGGCAATACCCAGGTCGGATTTTTAATTGTCGTGAATTTGTTTATCTTCTTCTTGGCTTTCTTCCTTGACTTCTTCGAGATAGCCTTCATCGTGATCCCGCTTCTCGCACCAGTTGCTGAAAAGCTAGGCATCGATTTAATATGGTTCGGTGTTTTACTTTGCGTAAACATGCAAACCTCGTTCATGCATCCGCCGTTCGGGTTTGCTCTCTTTTATTTGCGATCGATCGCGCCAAAAGAGGTAAAGAGCTCAGACATTTACTGGGGTGCGATACCTTGGGTGTTCCTACAATTATGCCTTGTTGCGATCCTGATTTTTTGGCCAGCTATGGTGACCTACTGGCTTGACAAGGAAAAGAAAGTCGATCTAGAAAGCATAAAGATAGAACTTCCAGTCAATGGAGAAGGCGCATCTAAATCTGAAGAAGCAGACGATTCGGACAAGTCTCAAGAGGAAAAGGATAATGATCTGTCAAAACTCTTCAGCAGCCCTTCTCCTGATTCGAACCAGGGTGATCAGAAGAAATAAAGGAGGCCTCGATTCAGACTGAACGAGGCCCTAGAGGGATAATTGCCTATCTACTTGAGTACACCGGCCATGTAGTCATCAAAGAAGTTCTCAGTAACCCGCATCCAAGGCGTTGACTCTTTTTGGAAGCCAAAATATGAGTCGTATATTTTCTTGAACTCTGGATTTTTTGCGTTATGTTCCGCATACATCTCTTGGGTCGCCTTGTAACACGCATCCATGACAGATTTTGGAAATTGACGAAGTTGAGTGCCGCTAGCAATCAATCGACGGAGTGCTGCTGGATTTTCACGATCGTATTTCGCCATGGTCCAAATGTTACCTTCGCCACAAGCTGCCCGAAGAACTTCTTGGTAGACTTTTGGTAGGGCATCCCACGCTTTGCGATTAACGAACAAGTGAAGCGCAGGACCACCTTCCCACCAACCAACGGTGTAGTAATAACGAGCTATCTTATTGAAACCTAGTTTCTCGTCGTCATAGGGACCAACCCATTCCGCTGCGTCAATTGTTCCCTTCTCTAGGGCTGGGTAGATATCACCGCCTGCGATTTGCTGCGGTACAGCACCAAGCTTACTAAGTACAATGCCCGCAACACCACCCACCCTGAATTTCAATCCCTTCATGTCCTCTAGCGTTTTGATTTCCTTCCGAAACCAACCACCCATCTGGGCACCAGTGTTACCGCAGATCATAGACAAAATACCTTGCTTTCCTGCGAATTCGTTGTAAATCTTTTCTCCTCCACCGAAATGCCACCACGCGTTATATTGTCTGTAATTTAGACCGAACGGTACTGCAGTCCCGAACGCCCATGTCATGTCCTTGCCAAAATAGTAGTAAGGCGCGGTCTGTCCGCACTCGACAGTCCCAGCTTGAACAGCATCAAGCACTTGCAATCCTGGTACGATCTCGCCAGCGGCATGCGTACTAATCTCAAACTTACCGTCAGTCATGTCCCTGACGCGCTGTGCCATGAATGGACATACACCGAATAGGGTGTCAAGCGATTTGGGAAAGCTTGACGTCATCCGCCAACGAAGCTGCGGCTGCGCACGAATAATTGCCGGTGCAGCCAGTGTTGCCCCTCCGACGGCACTAAGCGAAGCATTTTCTAGAAATGAACGGCGCTTCATCGTCATGTCTCCTGATTGATAATTGAAATGGATTAATTGGGATTTGACATAAAGTTGTCAAAACTTTGTTCAGCAACTTTGAACCAAGCGTGCTGCGATTCTGCAAACTTGGAATATGACTCATAGAGTGTTTTAAATTCTGGATATTTGCTCGACCAGTCCGCCCACTGTTCTTTCGACGCCTTGTAGCAAGCAGTTAAGACTGGCTTTGGAAAAGCGCGAAGCTGGGCGCCCTGTGAAACAAGCTTACGCATGCCACCTGGGTTTACCGCGTCGTACTTTGCCATTGCTATGGCGTTTGTCTCACCGCAGGCTGTTGCAAACGCCGCTTGATACTCCTTGGGTAGTGACTCCCAGGCCTTAAGATTGACAATCACATGCCCCATGGAATTTGGCTCCCACCACCCGGGTGTGTAGTAATACTTCGCAACCTTTACGAACCCAAGCTTCTCATCATCGTAGGGGCCTATCCATTCAGCTGCATCGATTGCCCCCTTTTCTAGGGCCGGGTAAATGTCGCCGGCGGCTATCTGTTGTGGAACAACTCCAAGGCGTTGTAAAACCATACCCGCCACGCCACCAACACGAAACTTAAGGCCTTTCAAGTCAGCAACCGACTTAATTTCTTTACGGAACCATCCGCCCATCTGGCAGCCTGTATTCGCATAGGGAATGCTGTAAACCCCATAAGGACGAATAAAATCGTTATAGAGTTGCTCTCCGCCGCCGTAGTACCACCACGCATTTTGCTGTCGACTATTCATCCCGAAAGGCAAGCATGTACCAAATGCAAATGCTGGGTGTTTTCCAAAATAATAGTACATGGCTGTTTGACCAGCCTCTACCGTATTGTTTTGCACAGCATCAAGGACCTGAAGACCGGGAACAATCTCGCCTGCTGCAAAATAGCGAAGTTGAAATCTCCCGCCGGTTAAATCTGAGACCCGCTTGACGATGTTTTCTCCAGCGCCCCACAGCGTATCTAGCGACTTCGGGAAACTCGAAGTCAGACGCCAGCGTACTTCAGGAAGGGTTTGCGCGATAGCTGGGCCGCTCGCCGCTGCGAGGATGCCAGCAAGACCACCGTGTTTGAGTACTTTTCTGCGTTCCATGAAGTGCCTGCCTCCAAACAGGTTAACTTTCCGTAGCTTATTTTTTATGACGATAAGACCACACCCGATCTCAGCCCCTTTTCTTGTGGAAATCCTCGACCGGCTGATTCACTGCAACCTGCCATTGAAAACCAACCAATAGATTGTTTCAATTGCGCTTTCATTTGCTTGCACGGTCTCATTCTTGCCGACCAGATTGATCTCGCTCAACACAAGTAGGCGCAACGGGATAAAAGCGGTAAATTTGGAGCGAGCCAGCGACAGCATAGCGATTGACCAAGTGACATTTCCTGGTCGCAGAGCTGGATGTTAAGTAGGACGTTTACGAGTTTTAAAACCGGTCAGTATCGTTTTCGCTTTGCGTTATGTCTTTCAGTACACAAAATGGTAAGTCATGCAGAGAAAGAATTCTGACTCAATATGTCTTAAGCGGAGGCTGATGCAGAACCTGCTGAATTCGAAACGGTAAGCATTAGTAAAAAGTAGCAGCTAAGGCCTCCTCTGAGCTGCGAATGCGCGAATGCTGAACACGGATCAGGCCAAGTCTTAAGATGCCTCATAAAAGCCATGTACATTTAACCGAATGGAAATGGATGTACACGTAAGGAGACAGAGCTCGTGATTAGACAAATGTTAATCTTCACAGTGACCATCTTGCTTGTGATTAACACAAGCCCTGCGCAGGAGGCTAATCGACGATTTAAGATTCTTCAATCGTCCGAGATGACAGAGTCTCAAAAGGACTTGGTCAAAAGCATTCAATCAGGCCCAAGGGCCAAGGTTGCCGGGTCCGCTGCTAACAGCGGCGGAGGAACTGTCGGAAGCCCCTTCAATGTGTTTCTCAGAAGCCCAGAACTAGGTGAACACCTTCAACAAGTAGGCTCCTACATACGCTTTCGTAGCAGCCTCGGCTTTAAGTTAAATGAACTTGCCATTCTTATGGTAGCCCGACACTGGACATCGCAGTACGAGTGGTTCGCGCACCACCGTCTGGCATTACAGGCTGGTCTTGACCCGGAGATCGCTGAGGCGATTTCAAAGGGTGAGCGCCCTGTAAAGATGGGCTCCGATGAAGCGTTAATTTATGAGTTTACGACTGAGCTCCTTGAGACGAAACAGGTTCGCGATCAGACATTTGCGGCGGTAAAAGACCGATTTGGAGAGCAAGGTGTAATGGACTTGATCGCAGTCGCAGGATATTATGTTCTGGTTTCTATGGTACTAAATGTGGACCGCACACCGATTCCAGGCGATGCGCCTGCACCACTTAGTCCTTTATCGGACCGGAAAGCTGGTTCGCGCTAGTGATGTGCTTCGTCATATCGTGATTCAACCTGAGCCATAATTTTCTAAGAAAATATAGCCCTTAAACACCTTGGCATTTACAGTTCATGAGAGGCATGCAATCAAATTTGCAAAGCATAGTCCGTTATAATACTTTTTTTAACAACTATTCGAATTCATTTGTAAGGTTCAGTGCTAGACAAGTTTAAGCTCTTCCCTACGCTTCGCTGGAGCCTAAAAAGAGACTTCTCAGATTGAAAACTAGCCCCTCGATCATGCAACGATCTCTGCACCTTTGCTTCTAGGAGGCCGGTTTACCCCAAGCTCAAAAGCGCCAGCTAATCACATCTTCCATACCAAAAGACTCGCCTTACTAATGCTTTGACATGCTCTACTTTTTATAGTCCACAAAGTCTGTCAAGTCTTTTGCCCAAAGATTGATCTGCTTTATATATCGACATTACATTTGTTGATTTACAGATCACCAAATCAACATGCCATCAGAAATACAACTTACTGAAGCAGTCTACCTAGACACCAGCAAACGCCGTAAGCTCAATATACGCGGGATAGAACTGGATGAGGGCTTTCTATCAGAACTGGTCATCGATTACCTTAAGCGTAATCATGGACAAAGTCGCCCAACCATCACAACAGCGTTTGACATCTATATGAGTCAAAGTCTGTCGGCACATCGAAGAAAATTTCGCGCCGACGCACATCACTACTTTGGACTCTTCATCAAACACTTTGGTGACTTGCCACTCGATGAACTAAAGCATGCCCACATAACCGCGTACAGAGACATTCAACTAGCCCGTAGATTACACCCCAGAAACCATCATAACAAGTATTAACGTCGCTTTTACTCGATCGTTATGGATATATATTCTATACTGAGCAAGCGCTTAGGTTTTCGTTTCACATATGATATCATTTACACTGTTAATTTACGCGTTTTGAGTTTTTCTTACTTCAAAGGCCTGTCTTGCAGGCTCGATATCGTTCCGTGACCCCTTGCGTCACAGGCTCAAGCAACAAGGCCAGAACGCAGCGTGCTTAGTCCTTTAACCATGCTCTGAACAGCCATCGCTGCAATCAGCAGCCCAAGAATTATCATACCGACATTCAAGGTTTAAAAACCAGAACCAAGTAATTTAAGCTTTGAGAAGCTACTTAGTCTACTTTGGGAGCAATAGCGTAAAGGCCTGATTGAGTTTCGCTTCAGCGCCGGCTAGTTGATCACGACGTTTGACTAGCCAAACCTGGTCAGCCTTAAGCGCCTCGTTAGCTAGCGATAACATGCGCTTAACTTCCTCAGGCTGAGGGCCTCCGATTCCTTGGCGAGATAGCACCATTTGGGTAGGCGAGAGCGCAGCTCTAAAGTCCGCCTCGGACATTGGGATTATTTCTGGCATCCACTTATGCTTCGCAGCGGCCTCCTTGTAAAGATCGCCTGACCGCGAAAACGGATAGCTAGCAGGTTTGAAGCCTGAACGTCGTGCATCCTCCACAATGGCTGTAGCAAAGGCGTGTCCCACGCGAAAGGGTACACCATATTTCATTTGTAGAACCTCAGCCAACTCAACAGAAGTAGTCCATTCATTATTCAATTCATCTAGCGCCCGTTCCTTATTCACTTTGAGTGCTTTCATAACACGTTGGGCTTGCGTTAAGGCTTCAACGGTCAATACAAAGACTCGGCTACTGCGCCAGGATTCCTTGTAGTCAACCATTCCAGGCGTAACATTGTGCGACCGGAAGCTCACGGCTTGGGCCGCTGCGAGAACGTCACTTGCCTTACCGCGTGCTTCTTGAATCACACCAGGATTTTGCTTTTGGGGCATATTACTAGAGGTATAAGTGTCGCCGCTTGAAAGCAAAAACCAGGGGGAAGGTTGATGGTATTGGACGTGGACGTCCTGCATCAACGCTCCAATCCTTATGGCAACTGAAGAAGCAATGTGAGTACCCTCAAGTGGAATGTCATAAAAGCTTACCTGAGAGCTGTCGTAAGCATTGAGTAGTGGCTGGTCGAACCCTAAGAGTTCTGCAAGACGATTACGATCAAGACGCCACGAAGAATTTGCAAGTACCGCTGTACCAAGTGCACTTTGATTTAAGCGTGGGTAAAAGTCTTGTATCCGCCGAGCATCTCTGGCAAACGAATCGCTAAATGCGTGCAGATAGTGAGCATAGCTAATCGGTTGTGCCTGCACACCGTTGGTGTAGGCCGGCACGATCGTTTCGGTATGTTGCTCTGCAATCTGTAATAGGGTCTGTCTGAATCCAAGGATTGCTTCATAAACATCAAGCATTGCTGTGCGAAGACTCGCAGTTCTTGTTGTCGCCAAAATGTCCTGGCGACTTCGGCCCGTGTGGATGAGCGTGGCCTCGGGACCTGCGCGCTCCTCAATGATGCGCTCCACCTGGAGAACATCAGAGGGTTTACGGCCCTTAGGTTTGACTCCCTCGGTGATCGCATGCGCGACGCCCTCCGCAACGCGCGGCACGATACGCATTGGGATAATGCCTTGTTCAGCCAACATGACTGTACTTGCCATATTGATCCTACCAATCCAGTAGCTATAGTCTTGAAGTTCAGCAACACGGCTTGTGTCCGTTCGCGAGAGTTGGCCACGAATTTTTGCCTCTTCGGCCCTGCACTCTTCAGTCGTACGGCAGGCGGTATCCCTGATATCAGCGGCCTGACTATTGCTCCAACAGAGCAATGAAAATACGATCGCCGAAAGTCGGAATTGATTTGTTTGGATCATGACAGTAACCTCGATCGATATAAACAAAACACAGGAGAGCCAAATCCACAATCAGGATAAGACTGGAATGACGATTTATGGAAAATACTCCGGCAATCTAAGCACGTGCAATTTAGCGATACCCAATATGATACTAAGCATAGCGTCACATGGTTCTGACCTTGCTCGCTTGATTGCAAGTTTGAAATCCCAAGGCATAAAGCCAGTCGGAACCGATATGTACTAAGAGTTGCTCTTCAACGAGAGCATTCTAAGACGAGGGTGTCAAGAAGTAATCCGGTTTGAAACGCAAACTTTGCAAGGAAACACTGCTGAATTGAACATCTTTTTGGATCTGATGAACAAGGCATTGAGCCCACGCGATGCCTAAACACATTGCAGAAACTTAAGCATACTCGGGTCATGCCTGAATCTTTTCCTCGGGTCAAAATGCTCTAACAATCATTCAGGAGGGGAATGCATGCTGTCAAATGGAGTCGTTAGATGGTTTGAGATCTACGTTCAGGACGTAGACCGTGCCAGAAGGTTTTATGAAGGCGTCTTTGGTTACTCGCTTAGCTTATTACAAGCGGGAGACATTGAAATGTGGACGTTTGGTCATGAATCGGCGGCGATGGGTACCACCACAGGCGCGATTGTTCGCGCAAAAGGTTGTGTTTCTGGCATTGGCGGAACCCTTGTGTATTTCGGTTGCAATGATTGCGCAATTGAAGAGTCGCGTGTACCAGCTTTTGGGGGTCGAGTACATCGATCGAAAATGGCTATCGGTGAGTATGGCTTTGTCTCACTGGTCTTTGATACCGAGGAAAACCTGATCGGGCTTCACTCGGCCAGATGAAGCATTAGCCCATTACAAAAAAGATGATCTCCGACGATGCTCCTTTATTGCTCTCATTTTTAATATGCTAAGTTTGATTACAGTACTTGAACATGAAATAGGTCTCTTGCAATTGTCGCGATACGAGTGATGCCCTAAGCCCTGCTTCATCAACCACGCGTTTAAGCGCACTTTGTTGGGACCAATTTGTCCGCCACTATTAGCGAAGTCATGCAACGAGACGTTATAGAGTTGCATCTTTCGCTGCACAACTGATTGTTTCCGCTGCAATGAAGCGTTGAGCAAGTGCTCAATCCTTAATACATACTTTGAAAGCGCACGCTCCGCACTTGCCTCAGGGTTTGGAAACGCAGCTTGAAGTGCCTCTAAGACACTGCGGTCAACGATAAGCGGATGCAAAGTAGGACTTCCTGGGCACAATCTAGCTCCTAAACCTGTAAAAACCTATGTATCTATAACGTTTCTACAGATTAGACAGTGATTACAAAACCACTTCAAGAAGTCTTTGGCTAGGTACTTACACATTGAGAACAAATACTCAACGTAGTGCCGTATAAAAAAGTCACACACACATAGTAGTTATGTTCTCGTTGCTAGCGAAATGTGGCCCAGATCTGAGCATCGATGGGGAAAGAAGGCATGGCCTCAAGCAATCCCTCCTCTGTCCTTTTGTACTTGGCATGACTTCAGTGAGCGAAACTGAATTTTTTTACCTTCAGAGCAGAATCACCCCGTGAGGGCTCTGCAGTGCGCCTGCAAGTCCTGGTCTCTGATAAACCCACAGTAGCTCGACCCACTTCCCGTGAGTGCTCGGCAAAGTGACTGTTGGTCAGCATATCGGATAAAACCGCAAGCCGACGCACCAGATGCCGTGATTGCCCGGCAAAAGGCCTGCTGGTCAGCGTCTCCGATGAAACCGCACTGACTGGCACCACCCCCATACTGCGCTCGGCACATCGATTGCAGGTCAGCGTTACGAATAAAGCCGCAAGCGCTTTGCCCCGACCCCGTGCCTGCTCGGCAATAAGCCTTCAAATCTGAATCGCGGATGAATCCGCATTGTGAAGCGCCACCTCCTGTTGAGGCACGACATCGAGCCTGTTGATCGGGATCTCTGATAAAGCTACATTGGCTTTGCTGAGCAAATGCCGTGGTCGTCCAGATCAAACCGAACAAAAAAAAGATCCACATTCGCATAAGACTTACCACCCGTTGCAAGGTCTAAAAAGCTTGACGCTTGAGCACAAAATCGAACACGGCAATTTCCGGTCTTGCCCCAAAGCGCACAGGTAAAAGCGAAGTACCAACTCCTGCCGATTCATAAAGCGGACATAGCTTGCTCTGGTAAAACCCTGCCGTATGTTAGGCGCCGCCCGTTACCGCGTGACGGCGCTTGATTTCTGCGACCGACCCCGAGACTAGTTTCTCCAGGACGTTTATGTCCAGGTGTGCGAGACGTTTGAAGTACAGGCATGCCTTGCCCATCTTGTGCTTTCCGAGCTTGGCCAGTAGCGCCTGTTGTTCTTGGCTCTCTGCGACTATGTAAACGACCAGTTCCTTGCCCCGTACTGCGAACCCTGTGAGACACGACTCGCCGGTGCGACCACTCTCGTACTTATAGCTATAGCTGCCATAGCCCACAATGCTCGGCCCCCACATCTTGGGCGAATGCTTCGTGACCTTCTTGAAAGAGGCCATTAAGGCCTTACAGTCTGAGAGTTGCTCGGGACTAGCCTTAGAGGTGAGGTACTCCTCGACACTTGCCGAGGTGGGTTTGGTCTTGGCTTCGGACATGAGTATAAGCTCCCGTTGGCCTCAGCGAGCGGCGATGGTGATTGAATGGAACGCCCACATTCGACTGCAAACCGTTCATGCAACGCCCTCCTGCGATCAGCTTGCTGTTTCGTTGCCTCGAAGATTATCAGGTTCTGGCTCCCGGCCTTGGCCTTGTTGAACTCCAACTACCCAGCGATCTGTACAAGCTCGCCCTATTACTGCAGCACCCGCAAAGTCAGGAATTTCTTTGAAGAAACGGGGTTTGAAACGAATTTTTGGGGTAGGTAGCCATGGGGTAAGGCAGGAGCCCATAGCAAACAGCGCCGCACAGTGCCGAGCTCTGAGCGCCTGATAACTCGACTGAGCGAGTTATCAGGACTTGCTTTGGCGGGCCAGAAGCGATTCTTTAACTAGCTCACTCATTTTTGACCTACCGTTTTTTTGGTGGAGTCGGGGATTCGAACTCGTCGTATCTTAGTGCTTAGTGGTTTTGATAGCGGTTCAAATCAACAAGAATAAACTGAGCGTGCTGCATCGTTAATCACGCGAGCAGCAAGCACCCCATCTCACTTCACGCTTGATGCAACTGCAATGGCCCAGTCAAGATCCATACCGACGTGTATGTCCTCCCAAGCAGAGAACGCTTGCCGTTTAACCTGAACGCCGTACCACATGAGATCTACTCCTAGTTATAAAATCTAATTAGTATTCCGAAGGCAACATGAGTACCCAATCATCACCATTCCAGTTCGCAAACAGCCTTGCAACAGGTAGTGGAAAGTCGGTGAAAGGAATCTCTTGCGGGGCGTGCACGTGCCCGCTGCCGTCTTCTAGTGAAACGACACCCTTCGTGTCGGACACATCCAGCGTCGCAAGAACAAACCAGTCTTGGATATCCAACTCAACGAGGTAGCTAACGATCACGTGCATCAGCCAGTAGCAGTGCGCACGTTCTGCTAGATATCGCGCACCATCAGTTAACACTGCCGTTCGAGACACACGGTGATAGCAATTAGTGCCAATGAACTGATCGAGTTCCCGAGGGTTTAGCAGCGGCTTCATGCCTTGCCATGCGCCTTGCTGGATGCTTCGCTCATAGTCCCTCACTCGCTTATTGCCTTCGTCCGACTGATCAATCACATACGCATATGACAGGTGCTCATGGATGTACTTGCGAACCATCCTATCAATCTTTCCGTTTTGGGCCTCATAGGGCTGACCGATCATCTGCGGCAGTACAAAGTATTCCTGAACATAGATACAAAACTGATCCCCACTTCGCATGCCCTGCCAGTGCTGCATGATGCGGCTACGGAGCTTACGGTCTTTTGCGGCTTGACCCCGAATGCCTCCGATACTCACATATACAAAGTCACCACCTTTGTTCCAAATCGTATATAGAATCGATCCAAAACTTGCCATGTTCTCAACCACCGGCTCGCGAAACGGGATTCGATCGGCTGGGTTAACTAAGTGGTCGATGGTGATCATGCGCCATAGCGTAAACGATTCCGCTTGGCATTTGCGGTAACGCTGTAGTCAGTGTTCAGCGCAAATCCGTCCATTCAATTTGGCATCGCCCACGATAAGACTTGTTACTAATGCGTCCTGATCAAGGAGGTAGGCAGTGGCTGAATCGACTCAAGTTCTATTGCGGCGATTGCTCAGCATGGTGGAAGCGCAGGGCAAGGAGATCCAAGCGCTAAGGCAAGAAGTTCGCGCATTAAAGGGCAGTGATCCAACGCCTCGACGAGCCCACATTGAACCTGATACGGGATACGGATACATGGGCTTGTGCCTAGACTTAGACGCTGACACCTGGTTAGCCATAAAGCATGGCGCTCATGTCACTGTCAAAGGTCAAGGTTATGTGGGCTACGAGCAAAGCCCAGATCCCGATGATCCAGATTTTGTTTGGGACTACTGGGAATTCAGTGGTGGTATTGGACATCGCCTAAGAGTGACCGTGGCATCACCTCATGCTACAGGCGACGATTGCGAAGTCGAGGACGCCTATGACGGCGTGCTACAAAAGAGGGATATCCAGGAATACTAGCCATCGAACTGGCGCCTTTGCCGATCCATGCGACTGCGAGTCTTCACATCTAGGCTACTAACCCAAAATCCTTGCAAATTCTACTAAGTAGAATTTCTTGCCTACATTGGCCTGATCGTAAAACTAAACACGCTCGTGTTGACGGGTACAGATTGCGTCGCAGTACTCTCAAAAATCAACCGTAATCTCAATTGCACAGCCCACTCTACTAAGTAGAATTTCATGGCCTAAGTGGCATGGTCGTTGACCTAATCACGCCAGATTTGCTGGGCGCTGATACTTAATCTTAGGACTCAACACCTTCACTCGTCTTTAAAGCCCATCAGCACAGCAAATTCTACTTAGTAGAGAACCCACTCCTCAATGCTTTGGTTGCAGATTGGACTTACCCACGGAACATGGCATTCCAACTCAAGATAATCAGCAGCAACTCGGGACACAAAGGCCAGAATTTCGAACCCTTTGACTTGGACCAATATGTCCCTGAGTTGACTACTCGTGTAATTTGATCACTTAGTCTGAGTCACTATGGTCAGCGCCAGCGTGATCAACTGACGATGCTCTTACCTCCCTCGTGCTCCAGGCGCCGCTCAGGCTCTAATATGCCAACAATGATCACGCGAGTGGTCTGTTCTCTTGAGATGTAGCGCAAGCTTCAAACGAGACAAGTCGCGTGTCTGTTTGCATCACCGGTGGACTCTATAACAGCGACAAAAGCTTTCATTGATCGATCTAAACAATAGACTTTTAATCGCTGTGATATCGTCAAATACCCAAAAGTATTCGAGTCAAAGTTTATGTCGAAGACAATTAAAATGTTTCTTGCGGCTGCATGCGTAATCGGCACAGCGATCAACGCTAATGCTGCACCGCTTGATCACATGCTTACGCGGGGAGACCAAGGTGTATTCTCGCGCTCGAACCAATTGGCGCTCGAGTGGGCCAGCGCTCTTGGTCTTACAGGCATGCTGATGTGGAGTGACTCTCAAGACTTGGGCTAAGCGCCCACGCTCCGTCATCGACACGTTGGGCATCGTGCTCCCGCCACAGATGATCGTAGTGACGGTGTCGACGCTTTCTCAACGTCCAGCGATAAGCCGAAAACACATGTGTCTCATCACCAACCGCATAAAGCCGCTCAACACCCCATGCGCTAGCAAGCGCCTTCAGTGCAGTAATTAGAACGGCTGAGGGCCGCAGTCTTGAGAGTTTGTGCTGTAGTGATCGAGCCGCCTCACGCTGATGCTGCATCCCCTGAATGCCCCCTACCCACAAGCAAGGCTCCCCGTTACGATACCCATCGGGGATCATGGTGAAGGCAAGCCTCTCAAGCACCGATCCATCGAACACAAGCGTTAACTCGAGCTCCCCCTCGCGCCCCATTTTCGCAGCGCTCGACAAAAGGATCTTGCACCCTTGTGGGTCAAAGTCGTGATACCACAGCTCATAACCATCACCTCGATACAACGCTTGTAGATGCTCCGAGCGCAGTGTTTCCTTTGCCCACTCAAAGTAGCCAAGCTGTGCATTGACCCGTCTGGCCATCGACAAGCGGCTATCCAAGTAGCTGCGCAGCGTTCGTGTGATGCTGCGTGGATGCTGATCGATCAATGCATCAAGCCCTAGAGCGGTCAATTGGGTCAGCAGCTTTTGAAGGTGCGAGCGGTACCATAGACACCGTAGCTGAAACTTCATCAAGCGCTTGACCGTTTGCAAGCGCCCTCCTGCGCCATCGTCCACAAGTGAGAACAACGCTTTACTATCGCGCAAATAACTCATCACACGGCCCAGGCCGGCATGTCTTAGCGCGCGTAGTTGGCTGGGCACGATGGTGGCACTTGCCAAGTACGGTGCTGGATGCTTGTTGTGGCTTAGCATGCTTGGATGCTGACCGAGAAATGACGATACGCACCCTTTTCCATGCTGAGCAAATGTAACTCGCATCGCAAGGGCTAGCGGTGGCGCATTCGCTCGGCCTTTGGGTGAATGACGTGGTTCGAAACCCGGATTCCTATCCAAACCTCACCCGTGCAGTAACGCGAATCATGAGTCCACGATAGATCCTCTTGCCTCCGACAACCGGATCTGTCAGGCTCACATATTGACTATCGCGCTGGAACTTCCTCGCATGCTCAGAACAATACAGTTGGTGACCATTTCAATAACAACGGCTTGAGGTAAACCGAAATGCCTACGAATCGCCCATGGTGTATCCACGCATTGGGTTCGCTCCTACTGTTCGCATCCATTGAAGCGCAGGCTCAGTCGCTTTATCAGGTTCCCGTTAAGTCGGTTGAAGCGGTGACCGTGCAACAAGTCATTCATCAACGAGTTTGCAACGCAGCGGTTTCATTAGCACATACACCACCGAGCGCTTCTGAGACCGTCGCGGGAGCCGTGATTGGCGGCGCCATCGGTGGCGCGCTTGCTCATGGACCAGGTCAGGCCGCAGCAACTGTTCTTGGTGCTGTCGCTGGCGCATCACTTATTCAGCAGGCTCAACCCACTCGAGTGATTGCCACCCCGCTTGAACAATGCGTCGTTCAAGCCACAACGCAAAGCGTACCGATGTTTAAAGTCCGCTTCGATTGGGAATCCAAGGACTACGAAGTGATGCTCGCCCAGCAACCCGACCAGACCATCGCAGTGCAGGTACAAGGCACCCATTCCGATAGCAATCTTGTTGTCGCAGTCTTGCAGCCTCAACCCATCACGACAAACGCCCCTCAATACACCGATCCACCCGTTATAACAACTGTGCAAGCGCCTTCCATAAGCTATGTGACAGCCTACCCTTATGGTTATCTAGCGCCAGCAGTCACCTTGGCACCTGGTTATGGCTACCCCTATGCCTACAACTACTACCCAAGGGTCTACATGGGTGGTTGGTATGGGCACCGAGGCTACGGCAGACGCTGGCGGTGATCGATTAAACAAATACAAATTATGTTACCTAGCACATGAGAGACTTGGAATCCCCAACAGACTCGACTGTTATAAATCGCAGTAGACGAGGATTCATTAGATTAGCCCAGCTGGCATGCCTACCGTGCTGCGCATTTAGCACCCATGCACTTCCACCAAAAGCGCCTAGTCGGACGGCGATCGGTGCAGCTATGCAACGCGCTGCTCATCAACTCCTTGAGCAACCACGCGTTTTCGACGACCCGCTCGCATTGACGATTTTGGGAGACGATCTACTTAATAGCCTTCGACTCAACTTAGAACAGTACCGATCACCCCTCTCCCGATTCTTGCGAGCCGCCTTAGTCACAAGGAGTCGTTTCGCGGAAGATGAACTGGCGAGGGCCTACGACAAGGGGATACGACAATACCTTCTACTTGGGGCTGGTTTGGACAGCTTCGCGTACAGGAACCCTTTTGAAGACCTACGGGTCTTTGAAATCGACCATCCCGCCACACAAGCTTGGAAAAGGCAACAATTAGTGGATGCAGCGATCGCTGTACCGCAATCCCTAAATTTTGTTGCTATTGACTTTGAGCAGCAATCCTTGACAGAGGTGTTAGCGCAGGCCAAATTCGATTTCAATCAGCCAGCTTTTTTATCCTGGCTTGGCGTCACAATGTACCTCTCCAAGGCTGCCGTTTTTCAGACGCTTGCTGTTGTTGCCCAACAATTTTCAGCGGGAAGCGAAATCGTATTTGATTACTCATTGCCCTACACTGAACTGACAGTGACCCAACGGGTTACCCGGGATCAGCTTGCAAAGCAGGTAGAACAAGTTAATGAACCCTGGATTAGTCATTTCAGCACAGAAGAACTAACCTCTGAGATGCGAAAAATCGGCTTTAAGACACTCAGTCCATTATTACCAACCGAAATGAACCAACGCTATTTCAACGAAAGATCAGACGGATTTAGATTAGCTGGATCATCTCGCCTCATGCTAGCCGCTACTTAAATGCATCGAAGCCCATTAGGCTAATTGATACCTTTTACAACGACAGTCAGTCCCCCTGTGCTCTTTATGAGGATTATTAGGTTACCTTTGATGCGCAAGGTATCAAATATCCCTGTGAACCTTGTTATAGCGCTAGCCGTGACCATGGACTCCTAATCCCAGCACTGAGCTCTCACGATCCCAGAATTTCCGGAACGATCGTCTTTCACGGAAATCAGGCATTGAGTTGAAAAAGTAGAGCGGGCATAAGCAGCTCAGTCAAAACCCGTTGACCCCAATCAAAACCAGAAAGCCGTCAGCTAGCATTAGTCTACGGACGCTGAGATGAGCAAATCACCTTAAATAGCGCTTCATGTGTTGATCCCATACCCTGGTTTACTGGGCGCCACACTGTAAACCGTTCATCTGGCGTTAAATTTTTATAGGCAATCTGGTTGGCGACATACCCGTTTAAGCGCAGGTACCGATAGCGCTCGCCCGCGCAATCCCATTCGGACCATATGCTGATTGAGTCAAATGACGAATTGGCAAGCCTAATCAATCGCGGCTCGCGAAATCGAAAACCGATCCAAGCCAACCGACTACCGCGCATGTGATGAACCGAGTCAGGGCTCACAAATGCCTGTGTGCCTTCTACACCCCGGCTTACGAAGACCCATGAGGGCTTTTGATGGTCTGAGAAATCGCCCCCGGCCATTACGTTGGCGCAGAGAGATAACCAAAGGCCTAACACCTCAAGTCCGCGGCCACATCGGTGCTGCCAAGTACCCATGAACAAAGTAGCTACGTATTACGGGGTCGAAATCTTGAAATCAACAAGATTGTAAAGCGACGGATCTCGCCTCTTAAGCCAATCACCAAAACCCTCACTCTGATGGTGAGGTTTGGGCCTCAATAGGCAGCGCGATTGAGATGATTAATGCCGACCAGTACGACAGCGCGCCAGCAAGCATCTCTACAACCGTATCAGGCGGCGCAATTGGAGGCATAGTCTGCGGTGCGCTGAACTTTGCTTGGCCAGCAAATGGCTAAATCACTGGGCTAAGAAACACAGCTCACCGGCTGGCCATCATCGATGCGCTTACTTAGGCAGCACAACCGCGTCAATGACGTGAATCACGCCGTTCGTGGTCACAATGTCCGCCCTGATGACGTTCGCATCGTCAACCTTCACTCCGCCGTCGGTGGTGATGGTTAATTCAGAACCTTGAACCGTCTTCACCTTTCCCGCAGACACGTCCTTTGACATCACTAAGCCTGGGACGACGTGATAGGTCAGCGCTGCCGTTAGCTTCTCCTTATCAGCTAGCAAAGCATCCAAGGTTTCCTTGGGTACCTTTGCAAAGGCTTCATCCGTTGGCGCAAACACCGTAAATGGACCTGCCCCCTTGAGGGTGTCAACAAGTCCTGCGGCCTTTACGGCAGTCACGAGCGTGTAAAACCACCTGCTCCAACTGCAACATCGACAATGTCCTGTGCTTGAGCTGTGACGATGGATGCTGCGAAGACTGCAGCGGCGAGATATCTTTTCATGTCTTTAACCTTGTTGGGCTTTATGGAGGCGCCCTGAGCGTACGGGCTAGCGCGCCGTCGCTTGTAAAGACATGTGAAACCAAAGGTCTATGACATCCGTAAGATTCGAACTCGTCAAAGAAACGCTCAATGGGACTCGTAGACAAGCGGAGTGTTTCCGCAAGCCTTCCTAACTCAGGGCGAGCGCAACGGCAATCGTGATAAAGAGGCAAAGACCCACGATAAACCCGGAGCGATCCCTGCGCCCCTTGTAAAGCGCGTCGGTAACTAGGGCTGATGGAGCTAAGCTTGTTGTTTTACGTCTCTTTTGATTATGTCGATGGAGCGTCTGAATCAGTACGGGTTTTATAGCGACTCCCTATGTAGTGGTAGAGGTAAGACCGATAAGCGCCGTTATTTGTTGGTATTTTATAAAGCTTCACTGACGGTGAACTTGTTGTAGTAGGACAATTTCTCGTTGAGTTCAGTCACCCATCGATGGTTGGACTTGACCGTTCGAGGTCTTCTCCCCAGTGAGCATCATCACCCAGCCACCCAGCATGGACGCAAGACCGAAAATCAGTACACCTTCGGGGATAGGGTTACTGCCGACGATGAAGGGTGACATCATGAGGGTTGCAGCACCTGCAAGCATGAATGCACCACCAAAGACACGGCGTAAGGCGTTGGGAGTGTCTGTATCGTTTTTCATAGCTATTAACTGAGATTGTTTTTTAAGGATCCGAGATTACTTTTGTTTTTACAGCTTGAAAATTCGGACACAACACTATGGAAAACCACGTACATGGCTCAGCATGTTGCCGACTAATCTGATCCTAACGATAGGGATCTAAGGAGCATCAACGCCTCGTTAGCGGAACCTTTAGATCAAAACATCTGTAACATAGATCGATGCAACTTTTGTTACTGCGTAGTGGTTTCGTCTACTTTTGTGCCTTTGTAGGTATCGCTGCCTGGTGGGTCAATGGCTTCATCTTTTCAACCTACGAGGTGGCGCAAGGTGTCAATCTCATCTATTGGCCCCATGGACTGCGCGTCGTACTATAACTACTGTTTGAGCGCTACATCTTAG
>Ga0255212_1000043_pt1 | contig 49940 bp, 53 predicted proteins | sample Miss_Yuk_RepC_8d_FD_188425 | JGI IMG/M metagenome (GOLD analysis project Ga0255212, IMG submission 188425) | Freshwater microbial communities from Mississippi River, Louisiana, United States - Miss_Yuk_RepC_8d | ecosystem: Environmental > Aquatic > Freshwater > River | place: USA: Louisiana...
ACAATCGCAGTTGAGAGTTCGAGTAACTCAGCAACACTGTTGATCTTCACCTTCAGAGCAGACACGTAATCACTTCCCTCTTCGGTGTCAACGATCAAGCAATTCTCAAGAGCAGAGAGCAAAGTTGTCTTACCGACCTTCGGCGGGCCATAAAGAAGTAGAAGTTTAGGATCGACTTGTGTTGCTGGTATGATTGTGGTTGGTAGTGTTATTGGCATAGTTTGAAATAATTTGTGACAACATCTACGATTTGTTTCTCAAGACGCAACTTCGTTTGATCATTCGCGATGTGCATGTCAACGAAGATACTGTCTTGTTCGACTTCGCTGCTGTGCTTGTTTAATTCATTGTCATCTAGTGCAAGTGATGGGCGAGTAATACGAATGAGCTTGCCGCCTTTGCGTCGTATCCATTCAGCCTCATTCAGAAATCTACAATCAGTTATCACGACAAGCTCTGTCCCCGCAGGGAACGAAATGCTGTCAGCTTTCATCAGCCAATAGTCTTCGCTCTGCGAACGACGCCAAACTCCGTATGCTTGAAGCAACGCACGAAACGGTGGTAGATTCTTGTGTGCATTCAGCAAGTCTGGATCAGCCCGCAGATACTCACAAATCTCCGTCTTGAGGGCATCCGCAAATGCCATGCGATACACACGCTTTCCAAATGCAACCTTCAGTGCATCGAATGCTGTGTCTTTTCCTGATTGTTTCTTTCCGACGAGTCCTAGATATTTCATATAGATAGTGGATCGTATTTCTCTTTGACAAAAGCGGAACGCATATAGGCGTCGTGGTTTTCACGAGTCTTTGCTGCACAAGCCTCGAAGAATTCACAAGCTCTGCCATAACCATCGGACTCACATGCAGCATTTATCAGGCCCTCTCGTGGGAACTCATATCCTTCTGGCTTGTCTAGTCTCTGGCACAACTCTCCGAGTTGCATGTGAAACTCAGCAATCTTATCATCAGAGAATGTGAAGAAGTCTGACGTTTGATACTTCACTTTCGACGGATCTTTGTCGATGAAGACGCCTTCAATAAATGCACCTTTCGCGGGCGCATTCAACCAGAGCTTTGCGAGTTGCGAATCCGGTTTCAACTTACACGCTTCAGTTAGTCCAACGTAGTAATACATCAACTGCACAGACATGCGATACTTGTTGAAGTATTCTTCGACCTTGTAAGCTGATGTTGTTTTGTAGTCACGGACAGCAAGCACTTCTGGATTCTCGCGCGACATACACACATCATCAATCGTTCCACACAAGATGACTTCGATGTGTTCACCACTCCAGTAAGGAACAGCCCAAGGAATTTCCACCAGCGGCATGTTCTCGATCCACAACGTCTGCCACTTCGAATCTTCCATTGCCCACATCATGCAGACAGTTCGGAAGTAATTGAAGTCATCTAGGAATTCCTTGCGATATTTCGTGTAGAGGTTCTTCACACCATCACGATAAGACCAGCCCTTCTGCGTTGCTGCTGTGACATTCTGACCGTTCACGCGATACTCAGCGACAAAATCATGAAAGCAAGAACCGAACACGATATCGTTCGGAACAAGTTTGTTGCTATATCCTTCGAGGACATAGTTCAACCTGCGTTTGCAGGCAGACTTCCGCAAAGCGGAAGAGTTAAGCATTATGATTTTCTTTGGCATATCTTTATTTACCATGCATCATCTTACGCAACGCCATCATCTTCTCGTCAGTCAATGTTCCAAAGTCGAGATTCTTCAACACAGCTTTCATTCCTTGTTCTTGTTTCACTGCCGCCGACTTCATCTTACTGCTGACTCCTGTCTTTGGTAGCAACATTCCAGTTCCTCTACTTGTGTCAGGACGCGTGAACTTGAAGTAAGGTTCAAGCATCTTCACGAGTTGATCATCTGGAATTGCTTCGAGTCCAGATGCAGGTAGATCAAGAAGTTGTTCGATTGTCATGTTACGACTTCCTCCTAATATGCAGCACGTAAGCATCTAACGTCACAAGTTCCATCGGATCATTCATCATCTCCGCAGACGCAACAAGAGCTTTCACAGTCTCTTGATCCTCAGGCGCAAGAAAAATCCCATCCGTAATCTTCAACTCCTTCTTGTCACTGTTCTCCATGAACGTGTTCAGCATTGGTCGCCACTCAACAGTGACAACATCACGAACTGCGAACGCATCATGACGCACAAGAGCTTCACGCAACACAGATTGTTGTCGCCCATAGTTCATCGCATTCTCTTTGAAACACAACACGATAGCCCTCGGTGTCTTTCGCAAGACAACTTTCGCACGAAGAGATTCCAGTTGACCTCCGACATCGAGATTATCCACAGCGTAAGTGAACGACTGTTGCACACGCTGATAAACCGTCGTCAACTTTTCACCATGAGTGGGGGCGAATTCAATATCAGTCTTCTTCTCAATCATCTTCACAAGATGAGGAAGAATCGCACGACCATACTCTGCCTTGTAATATGTAGGACGTGTGCCGCCAGTGTATCGCTCCCGATTATGAGGCTTGGGCGTTATTGTTCCTCTCTGTTTATCCTCTGGAAGGTTGCCGTCTAAGAAGGACGTTGTAGTAATAGCATCACTCATATCGTAAATCCTTATTAGCAAGTTGTATGCCACATTGATATGTGTTCATATATCACAATGAATTGATACCGAGCACTTGCTTACGTAGAAACCAGTGCTGCATTTGTCGAATGTTACCTCTCAGTTGTGCTCGATTGTCATGCAAATATTGAGCATCCTCTTCTGTTCCACCATAAGCCTTTGCAAGTAGGATGAAATCTTCGAGACAACGCTCACGCATTGGTTTGATTTCTACTTCGAACACAGCAAGACGGAAATACAAATCCATACGGAACTCACCATCATTGACGGCAGTCCACAGATGTTTGTGTGTAGCACTAATGAATCGACAGGAAATCTCTTCGTCTTGTGTTGAACCAACACGACGAACTGTCTTGTTCTGAATAGCTCGCAATAACTTTGGTTGCATTGCTTTCGGCAAGTCGCCAATCTCATCAAGGAAGATTGTGCCATCGCGCGCATCTTGAAGCAATCCTATCTTATCAGTGTAAGCACCAGTGAATGAACCCTTGGCATGACCGAACAGTTCAGACTCGATGAGATTCTCACTGATAGCAGCGCAGTTCACAGCGACGAACTTGCCATGTCGTGTATTATGCATAGCGCGGGCAATGAGTTCTTTACCCGTTCCGCTCTCACCATGAATGAGAACAGGATGTTGCAATGGTGCAAGTTTCTTGACATGTTCTTTCATCTCAACTAGAGCAGGGTCTTGTGTGATGAATCTGTCAAGCCATGTCATTGAAGGCTGACCGGGCTGCACAGTTGCAGGAGCAGGCGGAGCCTTCGGGATTTGCAAGGTCATCTTGCGGGCCTCATGTTCATTGATAACATTGGCAGCCTTGAAGATGTTGATACGTTCTTTACCGGATGATGCACGAAGTTGCTCTCTGAACTTGCGCATCTCTTCTGCTTTTTGTTCTGGTGTCATAGGAGTTCTAGCTGTTGCTTATGTTTAAGTGATTGACGTGGTTGTTTGCGACGTGGTTGACTTTCTCCGAATTGTTTTGCTTTCCATGCGGACCAAAGACTGATAGCGCGCGTTCCGTAGAATGTTTCTGTCCTTCGTGAACCAAACTCGAAGATCACACAGAATGTCCATGTGTCTGCTTGTTGTAGTGGACGCTTCTCGTGCATACGAGCACCAAGAAATGTCGGCTGCTCTGGCTTCTTCTCAACTCTCATGCCATAGTTGTTCTCCCAGCATGAGGTGGCGATGCTTACTTTCCTGAGGTCAATGACGCGCATATATCGTTTCTGTTACGGAATCGTTTGAAGACAGGGCAGCGGGGCGCTTCTTTCACTCCACACTTTTGTGATTCGTATTCGACTATCGTGCCAGACAGTGTGTCACGTCTAGCCCACAGCAGAGCTTTTTGTTCGTCGTCGAATCCTGTTCCAATGTTGAAGACGATACCTGAATCAAGGTCACGAACTAGCAACGAACCCAGTGTGCCAGCAGGAACCTTGTTCACTTTCTTGTGTGACCTTTTCGCTAATCCAAGTTCAGAGTTGAATGCAGGATTGTTGTTCTTCATCTCTTCGACTGCACACAGAACAATAGCTTTACCAGTTACCATTGGTTTCCATTTGACTAGCTCTTGCTTCGTCATTGTGGATTGACCACATTTGTATGGAGCGTGAGGATTACGGATGATGAGGCCTTCTCCTCCAACAGACAGCGATATATTAAAAGACTCTTTCAATCCATTTTTGTCATGGATCAGAAGACATTTCATATAGTCTATCCATTGTGTAGATGAGCAATGACCACTTCGCATCTCTTCTATTAAGGCTCTGTATCTAGAGTCAAAAGGAAAAGGACTAGCCCAATCAAACACATACCACTTCAATCCTTTCACATCTGCATCCTCTGTCATCACGATGGATTCAATCTCTTGAAACGTCATTCCTTCAGCCCACAGTTCACCATCAAATCCATCTGGAATCTCTGGCACTTCAATCAACGCACGCAGTTGTGCGTTAACGATTGGCTTCATCGACTTCGACAAAGCTCTGCCTGCAACTTTGATGCAACGTATGCCATCGAGCTTATACGAAACATAGACAGGAAACTTGATGTCATCAAGCGATGACATCGTAACTGCCCTCATTGGTCGTGTGATGTTCATATGTTATTCCTCTCCCTCCTCTTCCTCTTCATCCACATCTGATCCACCAGAGTCATCGACGATCTCCGTTATCTTCTCGCCATTGCTATCAAACGACACACGATGTGTCTGTGCCGCTTCGACAATACAATCTTCCCATGACTCACGTTGACGCACAACTTCACGAAGACAGCGCAACTTCTGTGACACCTTGTCAGCGATATGTTCTTCTATTGTTCCTTTGAAGAAGATCATTGTCTGAATTGTCTCGCTCAGCGACGTAAGTCGTGGTGCTCTTCCTAAACCCTGCACAAGTTCAATCGCACTGTAGCATGGCGCAATGATACTTTCACGTGGCAACAACTCAGGCTTCGAATGATGCAAGCTTAAGCCTACACCACCAGCTTTGAATGTGAACAAACAAATCTTACTCTTGCCATCTTGGAATCTATCAATCTCATCCTGACGCTGTGCCTTCGATTGCGTTCCGAGCTTCATGTTCTGAAGATCATCGGCAGTGATAGACTTCAGTCCTGCTTTCGTGAGCTTCTCACGATCGTCCATCTCTTGAGACAAATCCACAGTCTTCACGACTTTGTTCTCGTCTTCGTTCGACGTGACTATAAGACGCACGTTCAGCGACTTGAACAACTCCAAGTCTTCGGGCTGGAACAGATTGAATGTGCGCTCAGGAATCTTCTTCTCCTTGAGTTTCACCTTGCCATCGCTCGTGAACATGCCTCCCATGCCACCCCATATAATACTGATGTCATTGCGTTTGTATCCGTGCTTGTTCATCAGCACTTTGATTGTCGCAGCAATAGATTCCTTGAACTTGTATGCTACGACAGCAGCCTTGCCTCGTTTGCAGATGTCATCTGCCATGTCAGCAACCTCTTCGTGACGAATTAGTTCTGCACTCTGCGAGAACTTCATCATCGCTACAAGCTCTTGGAATCGACCGAGTTCTTTCATGCCGCCGCGAATCAATTCCATCTCACGTTCATACTTCTCCCATGTGAGTTTGTATTGTTCACGCTGTTTGTCCGTGCGAAACTCAATGAGCTTGACACGATTGCGTGCTGGGAACTTAGCCTTGACACCCTTGATGTCAATAATGTAAGGCTTCATCAGTTTGATTAAACGCTCCATCGCGGGTGGGTCGTATTCGTCCACACTTGCGGGCGCTGCGATTGTTGCTGACCACGTGGGCCAGACTGCATTTGTTAGGTGACCTTTCATATATTATATCTCCCATTCACTCCACCATCATACCAACCGTAAGGTTCTACTGCAAGTTGTAATCCAACACGACGACGTATGCCTGACGTGTGTCGTTTCTGTTCTCCAGCGGACTCAAGCTTGTCGCACACCTCACAAACAGGACAGTTGTGCTTCATTCTAAACAATGGTCTACCGCAATAACACATCTTCAGCTTAGGCTTCGGTCCTCGCTTCTTTTGTAGATGTAGTGGTATTCTTGGCATAAATTCCTAGTCTCCCATCTCAGCCCGCGTTGCTACACAGAAACACTTTGCTTCACACACTCGCATAAACGGAGTCGCGCTAGAGAATATCTGCGTCACCTTATTCGCTTCCACTCCGTGTGACAACTCCGTTATGTCATTCAATGCTTGAGCTATCCGCGATTGAGTTGAGTCAACATTTTTCAGAATTTGAGACTCATCCCAAATCACTAGACGAGGAATGTTACGTGGACGCCACGTAAATATCGTATGCTCCTGCCCACTCACTACACAAGTCTGCTCATGAATGAACATCTTGCCTAGCTTAGCCCGCAGTTGCTCGATGTTCGTGACCATGCATGTCTCTTCATCCACACCGAACTGATCATTCAACACACGAACAGTCTGCTCAACAATCGAAGCCTTCGTCACATACAACACTGGCCACATTGAACGGCAGTCATCGAAGTATCCTACACGTTTGAGTGCTGCGATCACTGCACTTAGGATGTAAGTCTTTCCAAATCCAGTGCCTGCGAGTAGAAGATTAGCACGATGCTTATGCACATGCAGATTACGAACAAGCTCTTTCGCTTTACGAATCTGGAATCCGAATGGAATAACCTTGGGATTCTTCTCTAGTTCTGGAAGATCGAGAACGATGTCTTGCTCAACGTGTTCTTCTGTGGGCTGAGCTACTGGTGGTGCAGGTGCAGTTGGTTTGACCTCAGCAGGCTTCGGTTGTTCAGTCGCAACAACCTTTGGTTGCTCTGCAACTTTCGGTTTCGCACTAAGTAACTCACGTCCTTGCAGGATTAGTGCAGTAAGTTCATCATGCGTTACAATTCTGTTCTCACGCCCTGCTCTATCAACACCTAGTGAGTCACAGATTGTGAATAAATCTTGCGCCTTGCCAAGCCTATGCATGAAGCGCACTCGTTGTGCAGTGCCCTCATATTGCTTTTGCAGGAACGCTAACTTGGCGGCTTCAGTCTGTGCTCCGAACGTGCGTTGACTGTGCCAGCCTGCTGGTTTATTTGGTTTCGGAGGAGTATTTGGATTGCTCATCTTTCAATTCTTTCTCAAGCATTTCGAGTGTGCATTCGAGTTCGCGGATCATTGGTTCTGGATCGGATGGAGAATCGTCAACATAAGCACGATAAGGACTGTGACATTCATTTTCAGTTTCATTATCACAACTAACATCACCACGACAACGAAACAATGGACACGTGTCACAGTCTCCTCTGTCTTCTATGTCAGCAAGTTGACACAGAGCACAAGTGGAAGAAGACACACTTATAGGTGCTTCTTCTAGTTTATGCTTCTCCAAATTCTCTTTTCGCAATCCCTTCCACTTTTGCAGAGAGTGTTTCGTTGCACCTATCTGGTTGTGCAGTGAATCTTTCGCATTACCATTCCACTCACTCGCATCAATCGGATAGAACTCCTCTTCCCATGTTGCATCACTCATAATTATTCACGATCCTTTCTCCATCAATTTAGCCATCTCAATCTTTCGAGCTTTCTCGATTAGAGCTTTCGGATTATTGCACATCGGCATGAACATCTTCTCAGCCTGCGCTTTATTTCCCGGAAATACTTCAAGAAAGAACTGCATCACAACACTCTTCGCATGTTGATACGCTAGCTCATCTTCTAACAACTTCGCTTTGCGTTCTTCATCAGCGAGAGTTTTCGCAAATGAACGATGCCACTCCGCCTTTCGATAGATACAAATCACTCCTCGTTTTGTCACGTGCACGACGTGATGTAACTCGTCTGGGTCAGCATCACGCAACGACCTAACAAGTTCGTGATCCATACCATCCACTTCTTCTCGCTCGCTCATCGGGTTTGCTCTCGTCATCAAGTCGAGCAGAAGTTTGATAGACACCGAACACATAGATTGATTAGCTGTATTGGATTCCATATTTATTTGCAGTATCGTTGGTTGTATCCATTCACTGTAGCATTTGCCATGCCAATCTGTGAAGTAAATGAAATGGCCGCTGAACTCTTGTGAAGTCCAACGGCCACTCGATTACTCAACAACTTGTGATTGTTATCGTAACACTCTACTTCGTCCGACGGCGCAACTCCGCACGAATCTCGAACGCTTCCTCGTCCTCTTCCTGAGTCGTGGTCGCCTTCATCATCAACTCGAAGAAACGCTTGCGCAACTGAGAAGTTGGCACACGCTCTTCGACGATACCATCCGCCCACGCTTGCACTTGCTCCATATCCAGCCCTTCGAGACTGGTGTATTTCTCACCGAGAAGGTTCTCAGTGTTATTACGACCAGCCACATTGAAGTGAGCTTCGATCAGGTTTCGCACAAGCGGAATGCCAGCAGCCGTGATCAATGCACTGTCATCCAGCGCGTTGAAGTTCAGCGTGACATACGGCGTGCCCTTGTTCGTTCCCTTGAGGACGAACTTCTGTTGCAGAGGAACCTTGACACCGTTACGAGTGCCGTGGAATCCAGCAAACGGATCGCTGACTTCAGACTCAGGAGACTGTGCTTCAGCAGGAGTTTGTGTATTAGTAGCTTCGCTCATTGTTGTTCTTTCATTTATCTCTGGTCGCTTATTAGTTTTGTTTGTGTTAGAAGACAGTTATGCAAGCGTCCAGAACTACATAACATGTCTTCAAATTCTCAAGTATTAGTCTTAGCTGGTGGTATGCCAGCGATGTGAGAGGATTTGTTAGTCAGTCCTTCAATCCTCTTTGTGCCCTTGTTCTGCGGGCTAGTGGATTCACTGGTATGATTCGTTTCACAGCTGCATCAATTTCTCATTTAGCAGCAGCGACTGCACCTCGTTTGGAGAGTGCTGATGGAGCACCAAGTTCTCCGTTACTTTGTGCTGTTCGTCTATCGACTCGACTAGAGAAGGCAGTTCTCATGTTAACGCACGTATTTCTTGTAGTATTCCTCACGATTGAATCCATTCAAGAAGTCACGCTGCTCTTGAAGAGATGGACCGGGGAACTTGCGGTTGTGTTTCTTATTGTTTCCTTTGCTCTTAGATTCAGTCTCGTATCGAATAGGACTTTCGACAGGAAGTTCTGGTGTAGTGGTGTGTGAGACTGGAATGTTTATTGATATATTCATACTGCTTTTGTTTTGTTTGTTGTTTAACTGACACGAGTTGCTACAAATCTTACAGTTCCTTCTTTCATTCCTTCACTAGTCATCTCTCGCACTTCATATGTCTTCTCTTCGATTCTGATTCGATCGAGAGGAAACATTGGTTGACGTGCAATGCCAGTGATGGATGAAGCAGAAGATTCACGAACTTCGATGATGGATGTTAGTGGATATGGCATAGTGTGTTATTTGTTTAATTCTCCGGTTGCTACTTTGCGGGCGCGGCTTTGATTCCAGCAATCATCTGCGCTTGCTTCACCAAAGTCCCCGTCAATAAAACCTTCGCGCCACGCCCTCTCAACCTCGCTCCTTAGCTTCGCACACTGCGCATGCGCTTTGGCGAGGTCGGTGCGAAGTGTGGAAAGTTCGTCCAACTGTTCAAGTTCACGAGTGCGCGCTTTTTCTGCAATGGTGGTCATTTCGGCAAGCTCTGTTCGCAACCGTTTCAACTCGCCCAGCAACTCGCGCCCAGCGTTGACGGATAGGGCGGCAGCGGCTTTGGAGCATGGGTCATTTTTTTGGCCCATTGGACTAAGCAGGAACAAGTAGAAGTCAGGCCGAGCATATTGCTCCAACGCCTCCTGCATCGCCGCCGCGTCGGCCTTCAATTTGTCACGCTCATCAATCAACGCGTTGCGTTCAATTTCGAGTTCTCTTGCCTTTTCAGCAGGAACGTGGTGCCAGCCGTTACAATTCTTAATCACCCAATCCGTCTCTGGTGTCTTTGTGTCGCTCATAATCTTATTCCTTCCATTTACCAATTGTCCGCAAGAATGCTTCGGCGCGTTGACGGGCGGTGGCGTGACACATATTCCACACTTCTTGATAGCTGCCATCCATTTCAGCGGATTCACCATTGGTAGCTATGCATAGGTTATCTAGGTAGCACTGCCTTATCAGTTCTTCTTTGACTGATAGCACCTTCTCCGCCTCATGCATCGCGTTTAGGTCGGTGGTGTAGTTGGGTAGACGCTGGCCAATCGGGTTGTCAGGATGAAAGCAACCTTCCGGTAGTGGCTCCCACCCACACGCCTCCGCAATCGCAATGTTAATTTCGTTGGTTGTCATAGGTTATCCTTCTTCAGCATAATGAGTTTCAGGTTCATACAATCTCCACTTTCCAGCCGTGTGCTTCGGCTACGATTTTTAGTTTCTCCATTCCGCCGTGGTTGATAGATGCATGGTTAGTGTCGAGACAGTGTTGCATTAGGTATTCATCTTCTAATGAAACTGGAACATAAGAGACTCCACCGGAATATTGAGTGGCTTTGAATGTGATAGTAGTCATATAAATAATTCTTGGAGTTGAAATAATACGGCACCTTTACGGCTCATTGATGTTCCGTAGAAAGGTTCTCCAATGTCAGCGACTGAATCTAGCGTCCATTGGGAAGTCATAGGTCTTTCTCGGTTAGCTGTTCTGCGGCGGAGAGGATTTCCTGCCTAATGTCTCCTCGAAACATGTAGGCATCAAACGGACCATTCACTGCGTGTCGCGTTATGATTCCACAGCCTTTCATGTTTGCAATATCCGCCGCCCTCTTCATCCCTTCGCGCATTGCGTCGAGTTGGATTTGTTTGAGTATAGCTATAACACCATCTCGTGTTGTAGCGTCATTATTATCATACCAATCTTCTGCTGATTTCATAGTGGGTATTCGTTTAACAAATTGAAGTAAGCAAGCTTGGCCTTTACCACAGGATGAACTCTTGCTTTTAATTCAAAGCCATTAAAATTACCCCGGACACTTGCAAACGCAAGGCCGGGTTTCAATCATCCAGACCCGATGGTTCTAGCCAGACCGTTTCGGATGATTGATAAATTCGTTAGTCGTCACTTCAAAGAAGTCACCGGTCGTGACATCACATGAGTTCCACTGCCACGGCCTGTGTATTTGCCATACGGAACATAACGCCTGTAGTTGGCATGTTCCGCTGGTGACATGACCATCAGCGTTGGCGCTGTCTTGTGTTGATAGTTCATATCGCCTTTGACTCGTTGCACAGTTCGTTCTGCACATGTGAAACAGATGTGAAGGTTGAGTTCAACACGTGCTGGTTCGATGGGATTGCGACAGATGTTACAAGTGTGATTTGATGTTGAGGGCATAGAAAGAAGATGTGAAACACAGACAGGATTTGAACCTGTATGAGAAATTTTTGCGTTTCCTCGCCATTGGCTAAGGTTTCTCTTACACAGTTAGCGTCTACCAATTCCGCCACTGTGTTTCACAAAAGAATTAGAATGAGCGCGGCAGGATTTGAACCTGCATGACTATTGTCAGAACATTTCGGCATAGGTTGACCGATGTTTTTCAATCGTGATTCTATGGCTTACGCTGTTTCTTGCGTCTTTACATTCCGCCACGCGCTCATTCTAAAAGAGTTTCACCAGAGCCAGTGCGTATTTCTGGCTTGCATCATCTACGGCATCTTTTCTGAGTTATCAATTCAGTGTGCTTTCGCTGACTTACGATGCAATAGGCAGCTACATCCGCGACATGATTGATAATTTCATGTCTAGTTCGCTTTTGTTCATTGCCTGGCCCGTCCGCGCCGGGCTTGTCTGGTGAAATAAAGTTAATTAAACCGGCCAAACGTATTCTAACGTTGTTGGCTCAGTCCATCCAAATTGATTATACCACGCGAAATCTTTGCGCAGCAAATTGCTCCGATGCGAGGCGTGGAATTCTTTATTTCCGAGCCACAAAGGATAATCGTATTTTGGATATTGTGGATCAAAAGAAAGCGTGCGTAAAGCTATCTCAAGGTTATTAGTCCACTGCATCATTCCACAAATCTTCTGTATGACATTGTCTTGAAATCCACGCTTACGCCATTCAAAACAGATGTGACAGCCATATAAAGCTAAAGCGTGCTCCTTACCTCTCCACATCCTGCATGCTGGATGATTATACCATGGAGTGCGGCGTTTATAGTATTTTGGTAGGGAAACGAACTCCTTGTCGCTACAAGGAGCAAATCCATCATCATACCCTAAAGCATCACAGATACGCTTCTGATATGGCCCTTTCGCTAACGTTTGCAGTATTTGCAAACATTCGACTCGTTGCTTTCCTAACCGTTTGTTGTCAAGCACACGAGCAGATTCACGAAAGTCAGGATATGGGAGGAAGGTTTGCATAAATTAAATTGCGGCATCTTATGTTATTGGTGATGCCGCTAACCTCAACTAGAATCTCTTTGATTGTCCGCGGACACGAGAGTCAGCATTGCGCGATTATTACTCTCAGAGTTTGTTCTAGGTTTCTTTTCACTAGCCTTTACATATCCTTTTGCTGCGCTCATCAAGGAGTCTAGCAGCTAATGAGTGGATTCATTGCTAGTTAAATTCTTGCGATTACCAACACGCCACAACGAACAATAGGCCAAAGCCTATCAGGCCGCAAAAGAGAATTGCGGCGTCATTGCAAAATTGCTGCCATTTCGCGTAACGAGATTTACCGCGATATGGAGCCACAACGAAATTCCAAATTGGATTGTTCATAATCAATTCATCCTCTTATCAATTCATCCCAAACACAATCGCGTGCGAACTCACTCCACGCATGATAACGACAGTTGCAGGCATCATGCCATGCGAATTTGCCAATGTTCCGCTGATTGGCGGGCTAAACTCCCTCGCAAGTTGCAAACGTAACTTCCCGAAAGCTTTCAAGCCCTCGAAGGGCCAACTCTTGTCAGAGTTAGGTTTCTTTTTCATGAGTAAATAAAAATGCGTAGGTTTATGCAGCCTACGCTCTGCAAGTGCCATTCTAGCACTTCTCATTCTAGGGTTTAGGACTCCTAGACTAGCCAAAGCTCACACCAATCTCACAAATCAATACACACTCTCATCATCTTAATCAATATGGATAATGTCTTACTGTATCATTTAATATATTATATATATAAAAGTATATAAAAAGCCCTACCGAAGTCGATTATCGACTTTCCATATTGATTTACAAAATAGCTTGCGCGTATTCCTAAGTATTATAGCACTTCTGGATTATACTGAAACTTCACGCGCCAAAACTCGCGCATATCTTGCTTGCGAGCCCTGCGCCCCGCGCGTGATTCGCGTTTCGACGGAGCAAGCCCAAACGTCGCCTCACGAAAAGAGCGCCGCGCCGCTCGAAGTTCGTCCCCGGCCCGCCGCAAATCCCGCGAATTTTTTGTTGGAGTGTAGTGTTTTGAAGCCATAAGTTGTTTGTTCTCAACTTTTGTAGAAAGACACAAGAGCCTTCGCTAGATGCACGAAAACTCTTGTGTCTCTCCAGACGGCACACAACCAGAAGCGTAGCCACTTTCCAGAGAGAAACAAACATATCACCGTTAGCGTTGAGTTAGGAGAGCAATGGATAAATCCACCGCTTTTTCCGTTAACCTAATCAACCACTAGTCGCGCTCGTATGCACGACACAGGATTTAGCCTAGCTAAAGTATGCTGGCGCCTCGCAACATTACGTTGTTTGCCTGTCACGCTAACGTATGTTGTTACCTAGTCTGCTCACATAATTAACCTATTAAGTTAAAGACGCTCTGCAAACCTCTAGATTTTACCGAAAAAGGGAAAGACCGGACGCATATCTCGAAAGATACACGTCCGGTGACCTGCTCACAACCTACTTCCACGTTTGCCGTGACGCCCATGCTTTAGCTTCGGCCAAGTAATCGGCCAAGTTTGCGGACAGCGGGAGGCTGTCCAATTCGGGGCGCTTGCCAAAGAACTTTTCATCGTGACATTTCTCGATGAGAATGCATACGCGAATGAGGCTCATGGAGAATGTCTGCGTTACGGCGTGAGTTTTCCCACTGAACGAAACAACAGACTCGCCATTCTTTTTGGCTTTGCCAACGGCTGACACGATTTCAAGATTCTCTGACATGCCACGTCCGATGTCGGAAGCGTAGTCCATGGCAATCTTGTGTGCGACTTCACGCGAAACTTTGAACGCGAGCAAATAATTGAACGCGCCAAGTGCGAATGAAGCCAAGTGTCCATTGAACTTGCCAGCTTCAACAGCAGGCGAGAGTTTGACTGTGGTGGTAGACTGTGGCTCTTGTGTGGTGGTAGTTTGCATAGTGTTACTGATAATCGCACCCGGCACCATGCCAGACACGAAAGCGAAGCAATACCTACGGACGACACAAAAGGCTAGTGGCTGGCGGCTGACACACGGCAAAGCCGTGACGCGCGAACCGTAGCGGGCTGGAAAAGAGCAAACTGACACCCCTTTCAGGAAATCGTCTCACTTTTCAGCACACACTAATAATGTTAGTCTCACCTAACTTTCCTTGGTAGCGTTACTTTAACACTTTACTTTAACACTTTCACTCTGTGCCACAAAGAACTCTGCAATGCAAAGTGACCCACCACCCCAGAAGTGGAAATCGATTTTTCACACACTCACACTCTCACAAATTTGATACTTCAAAATCTGAATTCTGACTCCATATAAATGATACGTCGTGCAGATACAGTAAATCAATATGTGCTCTGGCATAGATGTTGCGATGAGAGTAAGGTAAGTATGAGAAATAAAAACGAATTCAGCGAAGATGTTTGGAAGATTGTGCGAGGAACGAAGATGTGGAAGGTGTTGGAGATTGTGTAGCGGATTGAGAAGGCTATGCTAAACAGTGCAGCAGACATAGAGATTAAGACGAGATACGAGGATTTGGAAATGTCCGTGCAGGACATTGCCGATGACATGGGTCTTGATGCTGATGCTGTGCGCATGTCGTTGGCGCAGACTAGTTGCGCGTATCGTGTTGAATTGAAGCAGGGCAAGGTCGAGGAGAAGAATTTCTTCGAGAACGCTGTGGCAAAACGGGCCGCAGAAACGATGGAGCAACTTCTGGATTCGCCAGAAGAGAGCGTCAAATTTAGGGCTGCGAAATTCATCATGGATGAATATAAGGGACGGAATGATGCGGCTGTGAAAGGGTTGCGAAACATGCAGCAACTTGGGATTGGCGTTTTGCAATTAAACGAAGCTTTGCGACGTAGCAGAGAACAACTGGCGAAATCGCGAATGAATGGCGGTGTGATTGATGTGGGTGAAGTGAAGGCTGCTTCAGCGGGCGAGAAAAGCACCGCAAGTGAATCTGCAATGGAAATGGTGTTGGCGAAATAACTGAATGAAATATGAGTGATAAAGCAACTGTAGTAGAGTCAATGGACGCCAAGCTTTTGGCGGATATCAACAATCGTTTCTCGTATCATCCTCCAAAAGAGGGACAGCAAGCGAGATACGTTACGTTACGAGACAATGCAAGAAATTTTGCACTTCTCATTTGTCAAAACTCGAAACCAAGTCGAGAACAATCTTTGGCTCTGACCAAATTGCAAGAAGCTGTCATGTGGGCTAATGCTGGAATTGCCTGTAACGAATAAGAAATATGAACAAATCATGTCGTAATTGTGTCCACTGGTTCACTCCACATAAACGAAGTGAAGCGCAACAAGCTAATTGTCGTGCGAATCCGCCACAGTTGGTGATGACTGGCGAATCGAAGTTTCCAATGACAAACGCTACAACTTGCTGTGGAAGGTTTGAGGAAACGACGGAAACAGTCGATAAGCCCGCAGAAGCTCCGAAGATGAACGAGCTTGTTGTGGCGAGTGATGAATCCGTTTCAAATCCTCAACCTGTTGAATCAGTTTCCGGTCCTATTGTGAACGCAGCAATTCTCGCAGAGAAATCAACCTCTGGCCAAATCTTCGGAAACTCTCCGAAACCAGAAGTTCCTGTTCTTCCTTCTGGTGATTCACCAGCAAAGAAGTCCTTGCCTCCTCTTACTATCAACCAAGCGAAGCGGTTCATGAAACGTTAAAGTGACACCAGAGGAAGCATTAGAAGAGTTGAAAAGACGCAGTGAATCCTACGAGGATCGCTGCGTCGATTCAGCTATTCGTGGAGTTGAAAGTCGAGCGGAGAGGCGTGAACGTGAACGTGATGAGAGAGAACAACCCGCTATAGCGGGCGAATCGGCCGTTAGCCGTGATGACGCTCCGTCATCAGTTCCTGCTGATCCAATCGTCGATGCCTCCGATCTTCAAGTCTACGACTTTGTCGAGCCCGCCGAAATAGCACAACTCTTCAATCCGGAAGTAACGCTCCACAACTGGCAACTAAACATTAGCCACCAGATTGCGTCTGCGAAACCGACGCAACATGACACATTTAAACTCTGTCTTTGCGCTTGTAACGGATCAGGGAAAGATGCGTTTGTTATTGCGCCCTTCGTGGTTTGGTTTTGTTTGACGCGCAAGCGGGCGTTGACGGTGATCACGTCGTCATCCGGTGTGCAGCTAACTGCGCAGACGGAGAATTATATCAGTGCTCTCGCGCTGAAATTTAACAAGCTCGTCGGGCGAGAGTGCTTCAAAGTTATCAAACGTTTCATTAAATGCAATGACACTGGAAGTGAAGTTCGATTGTTTGCGACGGATGAACCTGGTAAAGCAGAAGGTTATCATCCACTGGAATCGTGGTCTGAGATGGCTGTGATAACGAATGAGGCGAAGTCGATTCATGACGAAATCTTCGAAGCGTTGACGAGATGCACAGGATACAATTACTGGCTAGAAGTCTCTACGCCCGGCGAGCCGACTGGACATTTCCATTACAGCTGCACGAATCATGAACGGCTTGGTTACAAGTTCACGAGAGTTACGTCTTACGATTGCTCCCACAAAAACCCGAAAGACATCGAAGAGGATCGACTTCGTTACGGCGAGAACAGTGCAATATTCCGGTCGAAGCATCTCGCATTATTCACGCAACTCGGCGGGCAATTTATTATCTCACAACTGTGGGTAAATAAATGTGTTGAGAAAACCACTAGCTGGATTGGAAAGCGGTGGCAGAAGCGTGTCGGAATCGATATCGCAATGTCAACAGGAGGAGACGAAAGTGTCCTGTCGCTTTGGCAAGGAAACAAACGACTTGCGCAGCATACGTTCTGTTCAGATGACATCACAGTTATCGTGACAGAAATCGACACATTCCTGAGGAAGCATGGAATCGCTCTCGATTCAACAAATATCTACATCGACGATTCTGGTGTTGGTCGTGCTGTCTGGCCTCTCTTGCGAGACAAAGGTTGGGTCAATGTCAATCGGGTTCTGAATCAAGCTCGTGCATATAATACAGCAGAGTTCGATAACCGTGGAACTGAGCTGTGGTTCTTGATAGCTCGTCTTGTCGAAGAGTGCTACCTCATTCTGCCGAAAGAAGATCATCTGTTGGTGGAACAACTCTCCACTCGTAAATACGATCGCTCGAAGCGCACCGGCAAGATTCGGATGCAAACGAAATTGGAGATGCGATCTGAGGGCTATAAATCTCCTGACCGTGCAGATGCAATGGTTCTTGCGTTCACAGGATTAACAATCGAGAACTTCCAAGAAGCTGTTGCAAAAGGCGATGTCGTAGACATAGAATCCACAAAAGTGACAGGCGCATCTCATGCTTTGACAAGTAAGGAGCTTATCGAATTCACAATAAGCAAACCTAAAGAATCAGCAGATTTCATTGCGGAGTTTGTAAAGCCTAAAGAGGCTCAAGCTCCGAATTTGGTCAACGTAATTCAGGAAATTTATGACTACAGTAATTGATCCACAACTAACACCCGCCGAACCAGCCGAAAGGACGTATTCGGATTATGCTTTCTTTTCGACGCAGTTCGAGGAGCTTCTGAAAGACTGGAATGGGGAGTTCATCCAGACGCGTGTGCGTCGGACTTTGCGTTACATTGATATTGATGTGAAGAAGATGCGTTCTGCTGGTGTCATCAAGGATGACGAAATCATCACACCGCAGCGTGTCGCAGATAAGAACATACGCCGTGAGCAGCCGTCGTATATCGCATTCCTTACACAATCCCGCAGGTCGTTGATTTTTAGGGAACGCCACGGGATGTGGGATACCGCACAGAAAGGAGAAGAAGCCCTCGAACAAGCGTTTACTGAGGGCATGCGATTTCCTGAATGGGAGATTCCGATGTTCAAAGCTACTGATGGAGCGCAGACTCACGGATGGGATTCCGTTGAAGTTGTTCTCGATGAGACAAAGCCATTGAATGTCGGCATTGAGCATGTCAGTCATGACAAGTTGTTGTTCCCTATCGAGTGTCTTGATTTGCAGTTGGCATCCTATGTTTGTCGTGGTTACGATCTGAATGCACAACAACTGAAGAAGTTTGTCCTTGAGTTTGGTTTTGACGGTGCACAGGTTGAGATGCTCATCTCAGCAGATAAAGACTCTTCTCGTGCTGGACTGAAGAACTATCGCGTCTGGAAATGCTTTTTCCGTGAGAATGGTGTTGTGTATGTTGCGTGGCGTTGTGATTCGAGCACAGTGATTGGATCGACAAGTGCGTGCAATGATTGGATCAAGAAGCCTGAGAAACTCTACTTAGGTAGGCAGCATATTGAAGTTGTGACTGAGATGCAGGAGACTGTGATGACTGATCCAATGACTGGATTGCCTTCACAAATGATGCAGCCTGTTCAGAAGGAGGTCGTCGTAGACGATGATGAAACACAGTATCCAATCTACCTTCTGCGTTATCACGAGACAGAGAATCAACAAATCTTTACGACGAAGGGTCGTGTGTTCATGGATCAGTATGCACAGGAAGCTCAAACTGCGATTGCATCTGGATTCATCAATGGCATGATGCGGGCGAGCAATGTGTATGCGGCAGTGAAATCTGACTTGCAACAAGGATCATCGGCCCCGCCGAAGCAGTTGCCGGTGAAGTTGCAGCATGGCGCAATGTATGACAAGCCTGTTGACTTCTTCCATTCCGAGTATCCAAACCCTGTTGTGTTGAGTGCTCTGCAATGGTTCAATACTTCAAACGCTGACGAGAATGGCCAGGTTGATTTCGCTGTCAACAATCGTAAAGACTCTCGTAAGACTGCCACAGAAATTCAAGCTGCTTCGCAACAAGCTGGTCTGCTGAGTGGTGTGCAAGTTACATTGTATTCGGCTTGGGTGTGTGCTGTATATCGTCGTTGTTGGATGATTGTGCAAAGTCTGGCGATGATGGACAAGATTAAGTTCTTGCAGATTCAAGACCCAGCGACTGGCTTGATGACCAACAATAAGGACCTTATCGGACGTGAGTATTACGTGAAAGCTGCGGGCGATGTGGATGTTGTGCAGCGGGCAGAACGTGTGCGTAAGATGCAGGAGTTCTGGCCAGTGATCTCACAGACTGCTGCCGCCGGTCAGTTCTTGCGGAGCATGTTGATGACGGCTTTTCCAGAAGGAGGCGATCAATGGGCTACTGCAATCCAAGATGATCAGAATGCTAAACAACTTCTCGCTGTCTGTGCAGACTTGCTACAGAACCTCGTGATGAATCGACCAGAAGAGCTTGCTGCTTTGCCGCCAGAGCAGAAGCAACAACTAATGCAGTTGCAGGCTCAAGTTCAAGCTGTCCTTAATCCTCAACAACCTCAACCTCAGACATGATGACAAAATCACTACAAGAAATGGCAGCGGATTACGATGAACACCTTCGTAATGGAGGCTCTGCAAATGTAGAGTTCGAGAAGAAACCAGAGCCATTTGATGAAGTTGCGTTTGCTGCATCGCAGCAGAGTTGGCTTGGTCACAGCTTCACAGAAGAGTTCATGACTGAACTTGAACGTCAATCTGCACATCTGATTGCAGAGTCAAAAGATTTAGCAACGCTTGATGAATCTAGGTCTTCGTCGAAGATCAGGGCGATGCTATTGGAGAGTAAAACGCTGGATAAAGTTATTGCTTATGGACGCAGAAACAAACACAACACAAGTTACTGAACAGCCCGCGGGTAGCGTATTTGATACGCCTCCTGTCATTGAAGTTCCAACTCCTGCTGCTGAGGCACCGGCAGCAGAGGCTCCTGTCGTTGAGACAGAGGTCACACCCTCAGTGCCAGAAGGAAAAGTCAAAGTTGTTCCTGACGATGTTGATGGAGATGCTCTTGAAAAGTTTCTCAAGGGTGAATCAGATGTCGATCCGACGCTAAAGCCTAAGGCTAAGGAAGAGGAGGAAGAAGTTCCTGTTCCTGCCCCCGCTGCGCCTCAGCCTCAAGCTCAACCTCAGAAGTCTTCTGCACGTGACTACACTGGACTTAATGAAGATGAAGTGAAGTTGTTCAAAGGAATGAGCAACGATGCTTACAAAGCATTGTATCCCAAGTATCAGGAGTTTAAGAAGGTCGAAGAGAAGCGTAAAGAACTAGAAGAGCGAGAACTCAAAGTAAAGACGGCTGAACCAAAGTCAGTTTACGACCACGAGCGGGCTTATGAACTAGCTCCCGCATTTCAGTCGAAGGCTCAGGAGGTTCAAGCTCTCCAGTTTGAATCGAAGTTCTGGCAAGACCAGTATGCGAAGTGTGAATCCGGTGAAGACTGGCAGCCTCTCGAAACAAACGAGAGAGGTCAATACGTTGCAGGAAAAGCTCAGCCCGCAACTCCTGCCGCAAAAGCCCAACTGTTGCAACAGCTTACACTAGCCACGCAGTATCGCTCGCAAGCAGAGCAAGAGTTGAAGCAAATTGCGGGCAGTTATTCACAGCGCAGGAATGAGATTGTGTCTGGTATCAAATCCTATGAGAAGAAATACTTTCCGTTCTTCGAGGATCCAAACTCTCCTCATCAAGCAACAATCAAGAACATTCTTCACGCTATCCCAGAAGAGATGCGCGATCATCCTCTTTCACCTTTCCTTGCGAAAGCGATGGCCTGCATTCAGATCTTGAACAATAACAATCAAGCCCTCACAAAACAACTATCCGCAAAGGCTGCAATTAAAGCAGATGCGAAGAAGGCTGGCCCGAATATGTCCAGTATAAACTCTAGCTCACCATCTGGGTCTAAAGGAACTGCCGATGTCGAGAACATGACAGTCGAGCAGCTTGATAAATTCATGCGAGGGACATAACACAACACAACATTCAGCCTCGCTACAAACCCAACTGTGAGCTAATCCCTCCGGTTGGGTTATGCGTTCTTTGGCGCGAGGAGTAGTGTTGCGGGCGAGGAGTCCCGGAGGGTTCGGCTCGAAGCAAGGGTGTTGTGCACGCTGGAAGTTGCGTGTGCTTTAGCCCGAGCGTGCCGAAGCCGGGACACTCGCTGAGTCGAGCAAGCGGTCGCGAAGACTGCGGCGTGCTGAAGCCAGTTGGCGTGCGCGGCAACGCCGCAAGGCGTTGCAGCACGCCGAACAAATCATTTATGATTTGGCACGGCTATTGCTCTAGCTACAGGTGCTACTAAACAGTTCGCAGGGCAGCGAGTGGATTTGCTACGTTTCGTTGCAGGGCAGCAACCCGCGTTGTTTGAATCACGGTAACGATTCAATCTGGGTTTAATTCTGTCTCGCCCAGCATAAGTAGATAGAAGAAAGTCGAACTGTTTATGCCCACTGGATTGCCCTCTATTGATAACGACGCTTGCACGTCGTGGACGGAATTGGATCGGGACCGCTATAATAAGCTCCCGGTTTATTTCCAAAAGAAACAAGCTGAACAACTCAAAACCTGGGCTGTTTGGTCCAAGCTGCTAGGTTCCCGTAACTGGGAACAAAACATGGGTAACCTTGGTAAGGTTATTCAAAAGGAGTTTTCTCCGCATCTTCGTTCAACTGCATTTCCAGTTGCGCTTAGCTCTTCTGCGAAGAAAGACATCATTGCTGTTCGGGAGCGCGCTACTCCGTTTAGCTTGCGTCATCAAAAGTTTGAGTCGCCGATCTTCAACTTCTTGCCTAATTTCCAGGATTTCTTGAATGACCATGTTGACTTCACTCTTGAGAATATCAACATGCAGGTTTCGCGGTTTATGGATGTGTTCGCTCGGACACACATTTTCCATCAGTCGCGCTATCTGATGATTCCAAATGGTGCTGGAACTAACAACGATGGTATCTATCTGGCTCCTCAAGGTGATGGTAACTCCACTGGCACTTCTGGTAAGACCAATGCTTACCTTGCTGCTACAATCGCTGGCATTGCCAATGTCGGTAATCTGAGTTTGAACGCGATCAATCTCGCGTGCTCTCACTTGGATGATCAGCGTATGCCTGCGTTCAAGGGTAATTCACTTCCTTCTGGTGATAACTCTCCTCTGGATCAGAAGTTCTGTCTTGTTCTTGGTAGCGATACCTACAACCAGTTCATCTATGATCCGTGGCTGTTGAGTTACAAGCAGATTGATTTGAACATCATCACTGCTGGTTTCACTGGCAGTCTATTTGGTCGTGTCATGTGTAAGCTCGAAGATATGCCTCTTCGTATCGCGTTTGACACTACGCTCCAGCCCGGCAATCCTGATGCGTATTCATTCCCTGCTCCAGAGACTCAAGAGTTGAATCCTGATGCAGAGAACTATGGTGAAACCATTCCGAATCCTGCTTACGTCAATGCTCAGTTTGAGGTTGCGTTCTTGGTTTCTGGTGGTAAGCCGTATGACATGCTCCGTGTTGGTGCTCCTCCGAAGAACTTCTCTTCGATGCCTTGGAATGGTCGCGTTATCATGACTGATAACGTTGCTGTTCCTTGCACTGATGAGAATGATCAAACTTATTGGGACACCAATAAGTATAAGGAATACCTCCAGCTGATCTCTCATGCTGTTCTTGGTATTGTTGGAACTCAGAAGCGTGGTGTGCTTCCGATTCTGTTCCGTCGTTTCCGTGGTGCTCGTAACCCTGTTGCCGCGTAAATGATGAATGAATGGTGTTCTTGGGAAGTAACTAACCAAGAATTCACAAAAACTACAACTCAAATCCTGATAATCAACATGAAGAAATCCCTCATTAAGTTTGTTTCGATTGCCGCTCTTGCCCTCTTGATGGGCTTTAGCGCCAATGCCCAATCCACGTTTAGCACGAATGTCACTGCTGGTGGCACTGGTGTCCTGTTCACTTATCCTGTTCAGATTACTAGTGTGACTGTGCTCGGTGCTTCTGTTGGTCCCACGACTGTGAAGTTGTATGACAACACAACTGCTTCGACTACTTACACGAATGCAGCTTACACAAGTGCTATCACGTATGCGACGAACATTACGTCTGTTATTACCAACTCGCTTGGTAAGTTGCAGACGAATACGTTCACTGGATACTTCACTACGACTCAATCGAACTCTGCTAACACGAACACGTTGCCTTTGCTGGGAACGTTTTCTGCTGGTGCAAGCGCTTCGACTACGTCGTCTGTGAACATCCAGACTGTTCGTGGTTTGATCGCGAACTACACTACGAATGCCACTCTTACGGTTACGTATCGCCGTTTGAATTAAGGATTGAGCTTAAGCGTCCAAGCTAATATCAATCCGAATTGGAGTAAGGGGATAACCAATACAAAACTTCCTTGTTGCAAGTGAGATAACCCGAAGAAGACTATGCTACCTCAATTTCCTCCTCCGCTGAATAGCAGTGATCCGATCAATGTCAAGGTGACAAATGATCAGCCTGTTACGCCATACCTTCGGACTGCAATTTCAAATAGCTGGTATTCTTCTGCTGTTATCTCGAAGGCTGCTGGAATGCCCGGCATTCATCTGGTTTCTCTTGTTGGCTATAATAAAGGTGCTGCTCAGTGGCTGCATATTTTCGATGCTGCTGCCCTTCCTGGAAATGGTGCGGCTCCATTCATGATTATTGCCCTTGCTGCTAATTTTCAGTTCTTTGTGGATTTGCCTGCTGAAGGGTTTATGTTTTCTGATGGAATTGTTATTGCTGTTTCAACAACTGAAACAACGCTTACTCTTGGTGCTGCTGATGTGAAGTTGGCTTATGGCACAAAATATAGTCCTGTTACACAGTAATATGAAATCTCTACTTATTTTGTTACTGTTGTCTGCTGCTTGTGTTAATGCAGCAGTAGGACCGGGAAGTCCAAGCGGCACTGTAATTCCTGGAGGTTCGACGAACGTGGCGCTGTTGAGCGGGACAAATGTTTTCAGCGGAACAAACACGTTCAGCACCAACACGGTATTCGGGACGAACATCGTTGGCGACTTTGTGACGGTTGGCTCGCGTTACCGAACGATTTACGTCGGTGCATCTAACTACTTTACCGGCACGCCGAGCACACTGGAGACAAACATTTACGCCTCGATCACGCTTCCTCCGCTCATGTCGGAGAAATCTCAGATTTTGTGTGGATACAGGACATCCAAAACAAATATCACGACGCAGCCTGTTTGGTGGTGGGAATTTCGGGCGGACACCACTAATGGCACGGTGGTTGCAGGGTTTGGGGCGTTGACGGCCACATCTTATTGGCAAGCCACTACTCCAATCACATTCGTCATGGAAAACGAGGGTTTCAATTACCAGTTTGTTGGGCCATTTTCAGGATATGTGTCAACCGTCGTTCCATCAGTGATGAATTGGAACACGTTGGCCTCAACGAATGTTTTGCATGTGTTGCTCCACCACGGAAGCGCCGCCAACACTGATCCCATCACGGTAAGATCGTTTGTTCTCGTTGAAAGATACTAACCTTCAGAACATGCCCCTCGACCTAGACCAAATCACGCAACTCTAACTGCTATTATGAGCCAAGAAGACTATAACCCAAATAGCATTGACTCTCGACTTACAGAAATTAAAACACTACTTTCGAACCATATAAGTGAGACTCGTGCTTACAGAAAAGCGAAAGATGCTGCTGATGCGAAGCTCACTGACCGTGTGACTGCAATTGAAGGAGACAAGAAGAAGTTTATTGGATTCATCGCGGGGGCAAGTGCAGCATCTGGTAGTGTTGGTGCTCTAGTGGCAAAGTATTTCGGTTCAGGTGGTAGTGGTCATTAACAAATAACACAAGTATGAAAAACTGGAAAACAACTGTAGCTGGTGTTGGTTCTATCCTTGCTGTCGTGGGTAATGTTCTACATTCATTGTTTGATGGTAACTCTCTCACGAATCCAGATTGGGCTACCGTTGCTGCTGGATTAACTGCTGGTTGGGGTTTGATTGTCGCGAAGGATGCTGAGAAGCCTGCTGATACAGACAAGAAATGACAGCAGCTATCGCAGGTCTTGTTGTCTCTATCCTTACGTTTTTGCTTTGGCTGGCAAGGCGTAAGATAGAGACACCAAAAACAAAATCAGAACTTCTAAATGAAGCTCAAGTTCAAGTTCGCGGGATTGTTGGTCGTGAAGATGTTGCTGGTCTTAACAAGCGTGTCGATGACAGGCTGCGTGAGATTGGTAATAATTCCCGCAAATAAAGAAATTCTGCGTTTGAAAGTTGGTGACAAAGCTCCTGTTGATGGTTACTTGGTTCCAGATGCCCGCATGATAGAGATTTTGGATGCTCTTGATAAGAAAGCTCTCGAATGATTACGACAGTCGATACAATTAAAGCACTCATTCTTGAGGCTGGACATGGTTTTGTTCAGTATCCTCAGATGATTCGCGCTGTTGATGTGTTTGTTTTCTCGAAAGACTTCATCGAAGATGACTGGAATGAGTTCTGGCGTAAGTGGAAGTTTGCAAATGACTTTGTTTATGAACCTGGATCGGGGATGTGCGAAGAGTTTGCAATGGAAGCTATTGCAAAATTTCTTCGCAGCAATCGCAAACGTGATCCAAAAGCAAATGTAACTGCTGGTGCATTTGAAGTTCGGATGACGATAGGCAAGAAGCCTGTCAATGCTGTTTCTGATGGTGGTCATGACACAATTCTGATTGCAGTAACTGAAGACCAAAAAACTATTACACTATATGTCTGGGAACCACAAAATGAATGTTGGTGTAAGCTTGCTGATGCTGATTGCTTGTTGTCTGATGTCTTCATGTAAGACTTCTGACACACGCGTTGTGCCAGAAGTTCCTGTTGCACGTTAAGCTCCATGAGCACACAAACCATAACAGATTGGCTGACTTTTACTCCTGCTGGAGTTATACGCAAAGCTAAAGCGTATATCGACTTGCCAGCTTTCAGCTACAGTGCTGGAACATGGGGTGGAGCTAGTATCATTGTGGCACAATTCAATTTTAGTGCATCACGTGATTTCTATTTGTTGACGCGTCCGACAAAGCCAACTGGAGTCAATTATGGTTTGTGCATTCGCTATCGCATTGGCGAAACGGTTTATCGCTACAAGTTGTGGGAGGATGAAGATTTCAATCTTGGCGGTAATACGCCGTTGTATAATCGTGACCTGATCAAGAAGAACTTCGTCCTTGAAGTGTGGACGATGAACAATGAAGCGACTGCTTCACAGGCTACTGCGATTCGGATGATTACAAGCGTTCGGAGTGTGCCAACTGATTTGCGAAGTATTGCAGATTATGCTCTTGCTGTGGGCGCGGAGTTTACTGACTTGTCTGCTATCACTCCCACACTGCCGGTTACACCATCACATCGATGGACTTGTGATGGAGCAGACACGACAGTTCCTTGGACTGATTCTATTGCAGGAGTTCAATTCTCTGTTGCAGGGTCTGTGGGAACTCCAACTGCACCTTTTCTGGAAGCCCCAGATTCTACATGGGTGCGTGGACGTTGGAAGTTTACGGATGGATCGGCACGTAATTTTTACACTACTTTCCCTTCTTCAACTTGGGATGGTATGATGTTGTATGTTGTAGGTGCTGTTACTTTAGGTGGAGCTTTGCAACGCACAATGCTTCGGATGACAAATTTCTTGGACATGGCTGTCGGAAACACTGATCAGTTACGTTGTGGACAAAACTCCGGCTATTTTGATCAGACAATTCCTGACAGTCTTCCTCATATCTTCTCTGTTGGGCGTCTTGCGTCTCCTTCTACATTCATGAATGGAAGGATTGATGAACTTGGTGGCGGTAGTTCGAGTGATCCGACTATTGTTCCGTTCACTGGATCTCTTGATTTCGCGCTTGCGACAGAGAAAACTGGACTCAACGATGGGCAGTTAGACATCGCAGAGGTATTGATTTTCAAGGATAGATTTGATGCTCAAGGTTCAGATTTTGATCTCGCTGTTCAACAATACCTTCGTTGGTATCACTTTGGTGAGACTCCTTTGCCTGCCTCATTCAATGCCGGTTCTGCGTGGTTGGATAACGTGTAACAATCTATGAAAAAGAAACTGCTCCTTACTTTTGTTGGAACTTATCTCGCCTCTCTAGGCTTGATGATCGCAGGAGATGATCTTGTGAAAGGCTATGACTTCACTGGCTCGTCGAGTGTGACTGCCGCCAAGCTGAACCAACTTGTCGATAATGCTACTCCTGGCACAAATCGCGGGCTAGTATATTATTCGCCGTCTGCTCCTAGCGCGTCATACTACCGCTATCTCTGGCTCGACCCTTCTACGACTATTCCTGGGTTGAAGGTTTATTCCACGAACGGAGGGGGCTGGAGTAATATCGTCGCTTCTGTATCATTCTCGCAAAACTCAATTGGCGCTGGTGTTTTGCAGCAAAATGCTGTCAGCACAACGAACATTGTTGATAATGGCATCTCGACAATTAAGATCGCTGCTGGGGCAGTGACATCTTCAAAGCTTGGGTTGCAAGCTGTTGATGCGACAAACATTGTAAACAATACTATCACGTCTGCACAGATTGCGACGAACGGATTGGCTACTGCAAACTATGCTGATGCTTCTGTTACTGCTGTGAAGCTTGCTGCTGGAAGTGTTGGAGCTAGTAACTTGCAGTCTGGTTTTTTGTTGTATGGAACGAATATCGCGAATGGGACAATCACTAGTGCGAACATAGCGACAAGTGGTGTTGCATTGACCAACATTGACATGACTGCTGGAAGTGCAAATCAAGTTCTGCGTGTCAATCCATCTGGAACTGCTCTTCAGTGGGCGCTTGATCCTTATATCTTTGTTTCTACCAACATGGTAATTTCTGCTGGTTCATCTATCGTTGTTACAAATTATGCTCATGGTCTTGGTGCTGTTCCTGATGCTGTCATTGTGAATATGGTTTGTCGTGGGGCTAGTGTAGCGCATGGATACTCTACTGATGCTAAGGTGCCTATCACAATGTTTGGTAACGTAATTGCTAGGTTAACTCCTGTGAGTGTTATGGCAACTACTTCTGAAATTAGTGTTAGTCGTTTAGTGTCTGGCAATAGTTACGTAGCTGTTCAAAGCACTCTAGCAGAGTTGACAATGACTGAAGCTCAATTAGCAGCAGACTGGTATGTTCAAGTGACTTGCATTAAATACAATCGTTAAGTTATGCTCGAAGATATTCTCACAGAAGTTGCTCAAGAGCTTGGACGTTCTGCGTCTGATCTCAATGATCGCAAGCTCATGATTGCGCAAATCAATCATGCAGCAAAAGAAATCTACGAAACTGACGATATTCTTGGCTGTGAGCGTGAGCAAGTCTTCAACATTGGCACGTCAGATCAACAAATAACGTTACCTTCGTATGTGGGCGAGGTGATGGGCGCACGTAATTATGATTCTCGATCGAACATTCAGCAAGTTGACATGCGCCCTCGATATGCTCGTAGTGGTTGGAAGAAACCATTTCAGCAATGGCCTTATCTTCAATGGCGCAAGAAAGGTAATACACCGATTTGTCGTAGCATTGTTGATGAAGCTGCCATTACTGTATCGCTTCCTGATGGTGTTGTAGCTGAACGTGATTTCACAGTTAGTATCACTGGATCGAATGAGCAGTCTTCTCGTGTTGTAGAGGTTTTAACTTTTGCTGCTGGAGATACCACAAAAACGACCTCGAAATTCTTTGGAGACATCGAATCCATCACGAAGAATAAATCGATAGACTATGATTTGACTATCACTGACGTCGCAGGAAACATAGTCGCACAGATTCCAAATACGCAACTCAATTCAAGCTATCTCTTGATTCAAGTTCTTGATCGCCTCGAAACAAATAATCCGGCTGCCCTCGTTGAAGTTCTTTACAAGCCTCGTTTCCGACCGATGGTGCTGAACACTGATGTATTTACTGCCGGTGAGGCTTATGACAAAGTCATTTTCTGGAAGACGATGGCCTTCTTCTATGCGAAGATGGATGGGAAAGAAGATCGTGTTCAGATGTTTGATATGAAGAGTCAGATGTTGTTGTCGAATTTGATTGCATCTGCTGCCGGTAACATTGAGATGGAGATTGATTTTGGTCGCAATGGAACGCTTGAAGCATTTCGCTACGCAGAATACGATTCCGCAGTCCGTAGTCCTCAAGACGTGCGTCTTCCCGGTTCTTGCTTCACTTTAGGCTCATGAGCACTCCGCTAATATTCTTACAGAATAGTTTCATTGGTGGACTCAATCAACAGATTGATGGCTCTCGTTTGCAGTCAAACGAATATGGTCTTCTGATTAACGGTCGTTCTCGTTTCGATGTAATCGAACAGACGACAAACCCTGTAAATGTAACACTTGCGGGCTGGAATAAAATTCAAGGCGGGTATGCCGCCGGAAGCTTGTTGCTTGTCTTTGCTGATGGTAAAGCATACTATCGCGATTTCAGTGTTGATGGAACGACATTCATTCAAGTTCCAGATTTCCAAATGTCTGCGACAGCAGATGTTTTGTATGCTTGCCTTGTTCCATCTAGCACGATCAATGGACTGCGAAAGCTAAACGCGAGTTTGAAGTCTGTTGAAGGTCCAATTTTGTTGACTGGAACTTCCTCAGCTTCTCCTCAGGCAGTGATTGTTCAAGATGGAATCAATCAGCCTTGGATTATCTTTCCGAATGGGACTGCCCGCGTTTCGCTAAATTACAACCAGTGGTCTGTTGCCAATCGTGAATACATTCCGATCGGAAAGCAGATGCTTTGGCATGATGGCATTCTCTATATTGTCTCACCTGATGGTTTGCAAATCTATCGTTCAGTCACTGGACGCCCAATGGATTTCATGGTCATCATCAACTCAGATGGAGATAAAGAAGCTCTTGAAGCATATGGAGGTGCTGCTGCAATCAGCCACAAAGTTGATTATTCTCCAATCACAGCAATTGGAACACTGAACTCGCCTGACGGAGACTTCTATGTTTCGACTGCTCGCACTTCGTATTCTGTTCGTCCGACGTTCGACATCACGCCTTACGGAGAACCTTACTTCTCGAACTTCGCTCTTTTCTCGACAGGTGCAGTAAATCAATTCTCAATCTGTGATATTCTAGGTGATTACGCTGTCATTGATTACAGCGGTATTCGTAGTTTTAATGCTGTTCAACAATTTCGCATCGAGGGCCGTAACGCTCCTTTCTCATCGAAGATAAGCAAGCTTCTCGCTGGAATTAAACAAGAACATCCTGCCTCGATTACATTCGATAACTACGGACTCTTTGCTGTTGAGACGATCTTCGGGCGAGGAATCATGGTGTTCGATACACTCACTCGTCAATGGACTTCTCTTGATCTGTTTGAAGAGTTGAAATACGCAACGGTCAAGATGTTTGCGGAAATTAAGACGTCAGTGACACGTCGTTTATTTGCTATAACTGAAGGCGCTGTCTACGAGCTGTATTCAGAGGATGCGAATGCTTCACAGGTGGGATACTACAGCCCTGAGTTCAGTTCGACTGATCCCGGAGAAAATCATAAACCTGTCCTTGTTCAGTTATCTTTCCTTGATGTGCTTGAAAATGGGTCATGCTACTTGACTCTCATTGGAGATGAACTTGCAGGAACTCGTTTCCGTCGTTCTGTTGGGTTTGGATCGACTCCTGTTGTTGGCGCAATTCCTCCTGTCACATCACGAAATGCAGACAAAACGCGTGAAGTAGCGTTCTATGTGTTTGATTGCGCTCGCACTTCTTGGAAGACTGGTTTGTATATTCAGTGGTCGTTCTCAGGAAAACTCGCTTCCGTGAAAATGATCGCGAACTCCGAGAAGATTGGAGTTCCATTGAATCAGCAAGTGAATGAGGCTCAGTTGAATATCATAGCCCTTTCTGTTACTTCGTCTGAAGCTGGAGGCTTTGTCAATTTGTTTGGTTCTGGCTTATCCTCACTGACTTGTCTCGAAGCTAATGGTGTTAATCTCACGTCTTACACTGTAATCTCTGACAACTGGATTCAGTTCATTTTGCCTGACAGTTGGCCCTCTGGAACTCCAGTCATTACTGTCAGGATTTGCACTGAATCAGAGGTTTTTGTTTTTTCAATGCTTGACTCATCCACTGCATTGAGTGACAATCCTGATTACTCCCGCTATTATACATCACCAGAAGTTGTGAGCAGTGCAGGCGCGGATGCTTACGCTGTGATAGCTGCTAGAACAGCTAACACTGCCGACAACGATGCTATAGCAGCCTCTGCTCCTGCCGCTGATCCATCTGCAACAAACGGAAATAAAACAGTTCCTAGCCCTACTGCCCCTGCAACAAGCTCGTCGAGCACGGTTTGCACCAATACACTTGGGACGAGGGCTATTCAGAGCGGAAGGCCTGTAACAATTCCTTTGCTGTTGGGTGCAGGTCCAGTAGATGCGACTGGATATTTGGTTGATGTCTCTTCCATGATCCCTGTTGCTGAACGCACCCATGTTGTAGATGGTGTGACGATTGTAGCGACAATTCAGTTTTTGTTTCAGACGAATTCTGATGGCTCATTCACGTTCCTTGGAGCATTCACGAATGAGTTGCCTTATGACTTCGTGCAGAGGTCAGCGGTGAACACACCAAACGGTTTGCGTGTGTTACCAGACGATTATTCGAATGTATCATTCGCTGGCAGAAACTTTTGCTTTCTTAATAATGGAAGTGGAAGCGGGTCTAATCCTATTATTCCTGTCGATCCTTGCACGATGTGTAACGAGGTGAGAAGTATTCGCGTTCAGCTTCCTTCTATGGGCTGGGACTATATCATTACTCCTAACATGGATGGCACATGGGGAACTGCTGGATTGATTGGCTCTGCTTATCTATTCCAATCTACTGGCCCGCATCCGACTCCTGATTGTCCTGGTTTGTATAATTGGGTGTGGAGTATTCAAGTAGCCTATCCGTCAGGGCCTTATACAACCACAGTCTATACAAGCGACAATCCCTTGAGGTGTCCTCTTGATGGTCCGTGGCACATTGAGCCTTACGCTGCTCCGACTGGAGATATGATTCTTACATGGATTGGTTAATATGACTATCTCAAACGCTATCGACTTCATTCATGAGCAACGACAAATTAGAGGATCACAAAGAGTTTGCCGAAACTGGACAGATGCTCAGTTGGTATCGTCGATACAGAAAGCAATCTCAGAAGAAAGTTTTGGATGGGTTACGGAAGGAAATCGAATCACAGGCCTTTGTTGGGGAACGAAACGTGACAGTGAAAAGGTTCTTTGGGTTGAACAAGTAGTTTGTGCAAACAAACGCGCGTTAGCACACTTAATGCTTCTGTTCTGTCAAAGGCTTCCGAATTGGACAATCGAAGGGTTTCGTAGAAAGCACGACGAACTTCGTAAAAAGCGCTTTACTCGCATTCAACGGATGACAACTTTAACTCAGCTACCATGATGTATAACTCTTCTTTTCGCGTCCTTCGTGGCGGCGATCCTGCACCAGCTTCTGCTGGTGAAACGACAGCGCAGCAGATGCAGGCACTGATTACACACTTGCCTGATTTGACACGAGTCACTGGTGAGAACATTTTGCCATATGAGCAAGCGCGTCTTAACGCTAGTAAAGCAATCTCTCCGCAGGAGAATGAACTTGCATTGGGGTTGTATCAACAATTTGGTCCCGCGCTTAACTCTCTCGGAATGCAGATTGCTGGACAAAATCAGCAAGCCGCTGTCACAAATGATGCTGCTGCTCTGAATACAGCAAGTAATGCTGGGCTGGTTGATAAAGCTCTAGCTTTGCAACGTCAGGCTGACCCTGAGTATTACAGGATGCGGGAAGGCATCGGTGCGGGTGCTAATCGTTTGATGCAGTCGTTTGAGGGTGATGGAGGAATGTTGTCTCCTACGGAACTGGAACAGATTTCTCGTGGATTGAATCGCACAAATGTTCGTTCGGGCTTGAGTGATGTTGGCTCTCCTACTGCTGGTGTTGTGAATGCGATGCAGTTTGGCGAGGCTGGAAGGCAACGTAAGTTAGGGTTTCAGAACTCTCTCAGCAACGCCCTTGCATCTACAGCTAACGCGATGGCTGGAACAAAATCTGGATTCGATCCTTTCCAAGTTGCGACTGGACGCTCTGCGTTTGCTCCGAACTCTGGCGAGAATAAGTTCCAAGGAAATTCTCAAGGGTTAGGACAAGCAACGCTTGGCATGAGCAACAATCTGTTGCAACAGACAGGTGAGAATGCTCGTCAATACAATCAACTTAATGCACAACGTCGTGACAGCCTTGATCGGTTTGGCTCGACATTTGGCAGTGTGATGTCTGGTGTTGGATCACTGGCTGGTGGATTTGCTCAGATGCGTCGTTGATCGAGTGTGCTATAAAATTTAACTTTGACTTTACTATGCCTAACCGAGAAAATCGTCCCTCGAAATTTTCTGCTCCGACTTCCAGCCGTTCCACTGCTCGTCGCGGAGGTTCTACAAACGCTGGAGTAAAGCCTATCTATGACTATCAAGAAGGCACGGCTGATGAAGGTGCTCCAAAGTTAGCTGGATTTGAAGATACTACACCAGCTTGGCAACGCTTTTTGCGTGGGGTTGCAGGTATTCAAGGACCAGACATCAGCGGATTAAATGCTCAGCTTGCTCTCGGACGTGATCAATCTGAGCGTGCATTTACTCAAGCAAAAGAACTTGAAGGCATTCGCTCTACTGCTGATTTGACGAAGTTAGAAAAGGAGTTTGAACTGCGTAAGGGAGAGAAGGGATTTGATCACATCAATAATTTAAGTCTTGAGCAAGAAAAAGCAAAGTTGGCAATTAAGAAAGCTGTTCTCGACAATGATTTGAAGGCTCAAGCTGCTGCTGAAGAGCATTCTCGCAAGCTTGCAGAACAACAAGATCAGGCAATTAACACCGTCGCTGTTGCAAGGGGGTTGACTCCAGCACAAGTAGTGCAAGGGGCTTCGACTTGGATGCAGCAAGCTACTGAAGATAGCAATGCTAAACAAGAAGCTTCTAAGGCTGCTGGTATGAAGTCAAAGGTAGAGCAAGGAATCGAAGCATCGCGATTAGGTGCAATCGGAGGAATTGAGGGCAAGAGCATTCCTCGCTCAACTGCTCTGTCAAGTGTGACTGAACCTATGCTTGCTGCTGCAGTTGCGAATGATAAGAATAGTCGTATTGTTCTTCAACAAAATGAAACTGGATTTGGTGGTGGATATGGAGAGAAGCCAACAACTGTCTATACTCCCGGTCGGCCTGGAACTCCCTCCACTATTGCAGGGCCGGGCACTCCTCCAGTTGATCCCAGCGTCAGAACACTGAAAGATCCTGACGCGATTCGTGCTGAGATGGAATCTTTGAAGAGGGCTGCTGCATCTTCTCGTTATCCAGTTTCTCGTTATCCAGTTGCTGCTGGTCAATTTTGGGATGCTGGTAATCAGGGAGTTGTTGCTGGAAGAGTTGCACCACAAACAACAACGGCTGTTGCGCCTCAAGAATCAGGAGGTTTTATCTCTGCTCTTGGTCGTGCAGCAAATTCTGTTTTGCAGCCTTTTGGTCCTATTGGACAGGCAGGATACAGCACTGTTCGAGGTCTTGGTGATTTGATTTACAGAGATCCAGAAGGAAGTCCTGAAAGGGAGGCTAAGCTGCAAAACGATGCAAAAATGTATAATATGTTTCAGAAGTGGAGAAACTCAAAGGTCACTGATTTGTTTGATGGTCAACCTGCTGTCCCTCAAAACTCCACGGCTGTAAGACAACAACCTAAGCGTCAGTTACTTCCAGAAGAAGAGCTTCAACCTGATGGGACTGTTTTTAATAAATCAACTGGATATCGTTACTCTTTGTAATATTCTATGCCAACTCCTCTTTCTCAAGACGAGATCAACGAGTATATTCGCCTCAAAGGATTTGATCCTGCTGAGGCTGATCTCGACATGTTCACTGGTGAAGTCAAGCCAAAGCAAAAAGCGCAACCCGCTCTCTCGACTCCAGAAGCTCCCGCTCCGTCGAAGAAAGAAACGTTTTGGCGTTCGACTGCTTTAAGTGTTCTTCCTTCTGCTGCATCATTGCCAGTTGGTGCTGCTGTTGGTATGAAAGCTGCGGCTGCTGCTGCGCCATTGGCAACTGTTCCATTCGTTGGTCCAGCAATTCCTGTTGTTGCAGGCCTTGGTGCTGGCTTACTTGCTGGTGGACTAGCAGGTGCTGGTGCAAGTCAGGTGCAACAGAAAGTTCTGGAACAATCAGAAGGGGGCCAGAAGTTCTTGGAGCGCGCTGCATTAGCTCGTGAGACGAATCCGATCACGTCTGCTGTTGGTGATGTGGCTGGTTCATTACCATTGATGCGAGTAAATCCGAAGATGTTGGGAGATGCTGCGAAAGCTCTCACAACTGAACGTGCTGCTGGCGCTGGATTGCTGAATAAGCTCGCTAATCCTGCTGTTCAGGAAATCGGAATCTCTGGAGCACTTGGTGGTGGAATGAGTGCTTACGAAGATATTCAAGAAGGTAAAGACGTAAATGTTGGAAAGGCTCTCGTCAACACTGTCCTGCAAGGACTCGTGTCAGACATTCGACCGGGAGTTGCTTCTCGTATTCCCGGCCTTCGTGGAACATCCTACACAGGATTGCCGGGTGCTGAGCCCGCAGCTGAAGGGTTTATTCCAAATCGTGTCGCAACTCCAGTGGAGCCTTCTCCTGCTGATGTTGCCGCAATCGCCAACGAGCGGGCTGGACTTGAGATAAAGCTCAAGGGTGTCGAGGATTCTCTCAAATCTGTCGTCGATGAAGCTAAACGCGAACAGATTCAACGTGAAGCGAAAATCGCACTAGCTGAACTCGAACTGAAGAATCGCGAACTTGCTGCCCGCGAACAGGCTTTGCGAGAGAAAGTCACTTTCGAGGCTTCTCCTGAGAATGTCGAGTGGGCTAAACAGATGGCGGCTGCAAAGGGCGCAGATGAATTTGTTGCTGAGCCAACAGGAGTTCTTGATGCGACAAGTGGTAAGACTTATGGCGCGTTGTCTGTCTCACCAGAAGGAAAGCGTTCAATTCGTGCTAGCACAACTGCTGCTGAAGAGTCTGCGAAAGGTGAGATTTCTACGACGTTGCCAGAAGGTTTGATTCGTGATCAAGAAGGAACTGCTATTGGACCTCGTGCCAGCACTCTCGTGCATGAGAATCTGCACAATGATTTCCTGAACATGATTCAGTCGGATCGTGCTGCACAACGTAAGATGGGCACACAGATTCTGGACGCAGTCGATAAATCTCCTGAGTTCGCTGAATGGAAATCGAAGCAGACGGCTGAGAATCTTTCGCGGATGCCTGATCCTCGTGAGGAGTTTTTCGCTATTGAGGCGTCGAAGCAGTTCCTTCGTGATCCTGAGAACAAAGGACGCACTTGGCGTGGTGAGCGTGCTGCATTGAAGAATCTCCAGACCGGCAAAGGTGGATTGCAAGACGCAGTGCAAATTGGTTTGATGAAGTTCCGATATGATCGTGGACTAAATGCAAATCTCACGAATGTCGCGAAAGCGGCTGGAGCCAAAGCATCTCTCGCTTCTGACGTTCGATCTGAGATTGAGCGTCGTGAAAAGAATCCAGAAATGGAACAGATGGAATTCCGTAAGACTGCACAAGAAGGAAGCCCATTGAGCAAGTATTTGCGTGATACTGAAGAGTTACCTCCAAACACCTTCTTGCCAAAGAAGGGTCAGATGGAAATGCGTTTGAGTCAGCCCGCTCGCGAAGCGAAACTTGGGCCTTCTGAGTCTCTTTTCTTCACGACGGAGGATAGCCCTCTCAAGAAGAAGTTCTTTGAGAAGTATCCTCTCCTAAAGGAGATCAATCCTAATGGATGGCCAAAGAAGTATCTCAGTGAACTCTATGGAGTTGATCGTCGTCGCATCAATGACTTTGAGAAAGCACGCGAACAAACAACTGGAAAGCCTGTCGACTGGAAAGAAGTGATTGACGGCAATCTTTACGATCCTAAACGCTATCCAAAGATGGAGCGTGTTGAGGGCAAAGTGCAAGCTGTTCGTGATGAAGAAGGTGAACAAGTAATGCGTGATCGCCCCACGAAAGAAGTTTTGAGTGACTTCACTCCCGGTGTGCAGCGTGTTATCCGTCAAGGGGTTAATCGTGCTGTTGAGCCGTTGCCTTCTGCTAAGGCAGGAATTCGATTTGCAATGCTTCGTGCTTTGGAGAATCCTGATAACAGTCAATATGGTGGCGACAAAGATTACAGAAAATTGCTTGAGTCTCGTGTCGCACGCGAGATTTCACAGTCTGGAATTGATGTCGAAGGAAAGAATACAACTGACAAAAATCTGTTCATGACGGCTGCCCGCACTGCACAGCGTTTGATGCGTGCTGACTTCATGCTAATGCGTGCGAAGAAAGAGGCAGCGAGACGTGAGGCTGGAATTGAGGATGAGATGGTTCCTATTGTAGCTGGTAAGGTGCGTGATGTAGCTGTTATTGATGACATCAAGAAACAGCTGCAAGAGAACTATCGCAAGTTCGACAGTGATCAAATCGACGATGATACTTACGAGACAACTCTCACGTCACTCGAAACGAAACTGAAGGATGCTGGACTTTCGCGTGACGAGATTCTGGATATTGTGTCTGATGCAGAAACTCCTGCTGAGGTTGTTGCAGTGAAGCCTTCTGCCACACCAGCAAAGAAAACGAACACAGTCGCACAGACACGTGAGACTGTCAAAGAACTGCTTGCTAAAGGCATCATCGACAAGGACGAAGCCGCTCAATTAAATCGCGAACTTGCGGGCATGAAGGATTCGGATACAGTGAATCTGCCTGAGTTAATTGCTGATATTCGACGTGGTGGGGCGGATGAAGTTAAGTATCAGCCAGATGAAGACCGTTATTCACTTCCCGCTCAGCGTCAAACACTGACTGACGAGAAAGACATCTTCGTCACGGATGTTCAGAAACAATTCGAGTCTGGTCGTCCTTATGGATTGCAAACGTCGAAAGACGGGAAGTTTGCTTCGTCAGATATTCTCGCGAAGCTTCGCAATACTCCGAAGGTTGAACAAGAGTTGCTCGGTAAAGACTTCACGGATTGGCTCACTGTGCGGAGTCGTGTCTCTCCTGAAGAAGTGAAGGAGTGGTTGGATAAAAATGGACCGAAAGTGGAAGTCCATAATTATGGTATGGAAGGGAAAGTGAGTGAGGCGAAGAAAGAGTATGATAGGATGACGCATGAGTGGGCTGACAGAAACCTAACGCCTGATGCCAGAGAAGATATGCGCCACTATGAAATGGCACACAAAAGACAGAACAATGACCTAGTAAACACCTTCGCGAAAATACTAACTGAGAGGTATAAACTAAACCTAGATGATGTGCATAAATACCTAGCACTAGAAGATAAAGTAAAAAGTGAGCGTGCAAAACAAAAAAATGAACTCCGCGCCACTTCTGCATACGACACTGTCTCCGCTTTCGACACAAACCAACCAATGCCAGAGTGGACTGCTAGCAAGAGCAGGAAGAATGTGCAGAGAGTGGATGTGGTGGTGCCTGAAAGCAAAGCTACAACCAGTAAAATAAGTTACGAAGACTATCTACGACAAACTGCGCGAGTAGATAATGAATACTCTCGTAATGCCTATGAACAGCAAGTAACAGGCAATAAAAGGCTGGATACTAAACAACTCTGGCAACCCGACAACCTCCATGAAAACCTCCCCAACACTTTAGGATGGGCGATGATACAGTATAAGGATGGCCCGAAAGAACTGGCAGGAATGGAGTGGCAAAATGCTGACAAGCGAGTGCTAGTAACTAAACGTCTGCCAAGTGATACTGACTCAACTCTACCATACCGAGTAACTGAAATATGGAAAAAGAGTGGAAACCCTAAAGGGCATGGATATGCTGAAACACTGGCTGATATAAAAGAACACCTAGGAGAAATAGATAACAGTGGTGAATGGAAGCTGATAAAAGATACTGAACCCAAGAAAATAGCGGTGATTGCAGAGGCACAGAGTAGGTGGGGGCAGAAAGCGCGCAAACAAAAGGCAGACATAGATAAACTACAAATAGTAGATAAAGGAGACTACTGGGAAACTAATGACCCAAGTGGAGCTAAAGTAAGACTGGATAAATCAGACTTCCCAACAAAAGAATCTGTGGTAAAGTGGTCTCTGCCAAACCGTAATACTCTAGACCACCCCCTCCTCCGCGACTACAACCGTCTAATCCTCAAAGCTGCAATCGACCAAGCACGTAAAGAAGGTGCAACGCATGTGATGATTTCGGATGCAGAGACGGCGATGATGACAGAGGGGCATGATGCACACACACAGGCAAGTGATACTGTAGGAAACTATGGAACTCGTGGAGAAGCTGAATATAAAGCACAACAACTAAAACAAGAGGGTAAAAGTGCTAAAGTAACAGAGGGAGACGATGCTACATGGTATGTGGAGACTATATCCCAAGAACCCGGCATGCGTCTCAACTACGACACAATCCTACCAAAGATTGCAGAAGACCTCACTGGCACTGAAGGAACTCGTGTGTCGTTGGGGGAGCATAAGAATGCTTTTGATAACAGACACATGTCTGGTGGAACAGAGCTTGTCGATAGAAATCTACCCGGTGATGCACCAGTAAAGCCTAGAGACAACCTCATCTTCCGCAATCCAGACGGAACTCCAAAGACTGACGTCTCAGGCTTGCTCTACGACATCTCTGTTCCTGCATCTCGTCGCGAATCTGGTGAGAAGTTCACATTTGGTGGGCGACGTTTCTCTACGCCATCCTCTCGCGAAACCCTCTCTCCTCGTGCAACCGAAGAAGATCGAATGAAGAAAGGTTTCATCGAAGCCTTCGCTCCACAATTTGACAAGGTTCCTGACAAGCAAGTTTCCGAAGCAATGAAGAACATGGACACTCAACGTTCCATGTATCTCGGTGCTTGGCATTATGCTCCCATCAAAGAGTTCCAATCGAAGTTCAAACACATGCCCGAGGATCGTCTCAATGTGATTTATGATCGCGTTCTCGAAACATATCGCAAGGGCAAGAAAGATCTCATCACAGAAGGGCTAACGTCACAAGAGATCAAAGCAGCGAACTTCCTCAACGACAACGTCTATCGTGCTGTTCGTGGCAAACAGAAAGAGATCGGAATGAAGGTCGAAACGCGTGAGGGCTTACGCCGTGAAGCGAAACTCTCTCCGTGGTATGTGCCAGAGATGCTCAACGACAAAGCTCTGCAAGCCTTCACGAAAGGTGATCAGTCTGCTACTGCTCAGCGTTATATCGACATGTGGGCTGATCATGTTGTTGACCAGTCCGCAGGGACGGTGACAAAGAAAGAAGCCCTCGAAGAAATCCGTAACTATGTCGCAGCAATCGGTGAAGGTGGACGTCGTGGCACAGAATTTGGTGCACTGCGCAAAGCTGCTGGATATGGACTTCCGAAAGAACTTCGTGAGCGTAATCTCCTTCGCGTGACTCAACGCTATTCTCGTCGTGCTGCCCAAGACGTTGCTCGATTCCAACATCTCGAACTTCCCGAATATATTCGTAACAAACTCGCTCTGCCTGATCCTGACACTGGAGTTGTTCACACGCAGGATTCGATCCTTCACATCGAAGACGTTCGACAAGCGATGAAGTTCGTGAATAATTCCTTCGAGATTTATCACAACCCGCGAGTTGCGTCATTTGCACGGCTCGTCACGAACGGAATACTCGGACCTTTGACGGGCATTCGTGACTTCATGTCGATTCCTGTCAATGCACTGCCTTACGTGAAGGCGACTGACATTGGCACGATCTTCACATCTCTCCTCGATGCTCGTCGTGATTGGCAGAAATCGCTGAAGACTGGTGCTCGCACTGGAATGAATCAACTCGATGCAGTTGACACGATTCCGAATCTCGACAAGACAACTTACGCATTCAATGTCGCATCTGAGATGTTACGTAAATATCAAGGTCGTGACGCAATCGAACAGGTTAACCGTGTCTGGACTTACTCCATCGGGAAAAACCTAGCAGAGCGTGCTGTTCTTGAGAAGAACAAGACGTTCCTCGAAAAGTTTGGTCGTCTCGCAAAAGATGAAGCCACTGGCAAATACAACACAGACATCATGGCCAAGAACTTCGTTGATCGAGTTCAAGGCACTTATGGCGGTGCTGGTTTGCCTTCATCTTCTGTTGATGGAATGGCTGCCCCTTGGTTTGCACTTGCCCGCTGGTCACTTGAGAAATCGAATGTCATCTGGCAAGATGTGATTCAACCTGCATACCGCAAGAACAATCCGCAGTATGGCCCTCTCCTTCGGTATGCTCTCGGTGCTTACCTCACAGGTGAAGCAATCGACTTGCTCGTGGAAGAAATCAATAGTGGTAAGAAGTCGAACATTCCAACCTATGCCGAATTGCAAGCTGCTGACGCTGACCCAGAATCCTATGTTGCGAAACTCGTGAACGTGATGCAACTCGGATCATTTGCGGGCATGGCTGGTGATGTTGCGAAAATGGCAATGGATGCATATCGTGGCGAGAAACCACAAGGATTCAGTGTTCCTGCTGCGACACTGATTTCTCAAGGAATTGGTGACACTGTTGTGAACTTCTCACGTGCTGTTCGTGACGGAACTGATCCTCTCGACGCTGCTGGAATCCTCATTCTCGAACTGATGAAGAATCAAGTTCAGACTGCTCGCCTTGTTCTTAATGCAGCTGATAACGAGGACGTTGATCGCAAGAATGCACTACGCGATTTGCGCTTGTATAAACAAATGCGTGGCGAGATTCTCCCTTCCGATTTCCAGCGGGCTAATCCTGCAATGCGTCCTGAAGAGCGTGAATTCAAACGTGCGAAGACTGAAGAGGAAGCTGGAGCTTCACTGCAAAATATCATCGCAAACTTACAGGAGGAATTCAAAGGCGATCCTCGCGGGTTGAGGAAAGCCCTTGATCGCTTGAAGAAGAACTCATATCAGACGTTCCCGAACTTGGAGCTTGACCCTGCGGGTGCTACAGAGTATTATCAATACCTGATCGAATCGCTCGGACCTGTAGAAGCGAAAAAACGCCTGGATGATTATATCAAACAGACGTCTCTCAACAGAGCTAAAACTGCTGCTATCCCCTAACTAGCTGGATTGATCTGACTCCTTTAACAGTTCCATCTAAAATAAGAGCACGGAGTTTCTGAAGTTCTTGTGTGGGAGTGTTTCTCTCCACAAGAACTTTTCCGTTTCTACCCCACCGAATTCCTTTGTCGAGTGAAGGATGAACTACGCCACGAGCTTCTGCGAACTTCAGATCTGAGGCGATGTCGAGTTCATCGCTTGCTGCACGATCTGGAGGAAGTCGATAGTATTGAACGTTGTCTTCTGTCGATGCGACAAGTTTTCCTGTCGTGATCATATACTGCACAATCTCTTGCAAGTCAGCAGTCTTCGCATCAGTATAGAATGTCTCAAGGAGTTCCTTGAATGACACAGGTTCATTAGCCCGCAGCGTCAAGAACCGCACGATGCTCCGCGCAATGTTTGCAAATGGATTCTTCGATCCGACTTGTAATGCCAAGTGCATATATTTCTCAGTCTCTTCGAGAAATTCAAGAGCGCGGATACAAGTTTCAAGTGGAATCACCATTGAGGTAGATTCAGCAAAGTGCATTGCCATGCTCAACTTCACAACGTGAACACGCTTGCGTCCATAGTATGATTCGAGCTTCGGGTCTTTGTTGACTCGTGACTGAGCGTGGATGTTCTCATACCAGAACTTCATGTATTCTTCAGCTTCTGGCGACAGTTTTACTTCTCCATAAAGAGTTGAGAGTTTCCGCATCCATGACAAGATTTGAGCTTTTGCCATGATCTGTTCCAGAGACATCTCGGAGATATTCCACTTTTGAAACCGATTCGCAAACGCAAAAACGAACACACTGCGGGCTGACATACCACCATTGATGATTGCATCATCGAATGCTTCTTCCATGTAATCTGGAGTAGTGCCCGCAAGAAAGTTCACACAGCACTTTGTGATCATGTCTTTGCCCATGTTCTTCGTGCGATACTCGTAACGATCCTTGCAGTCGTAACCTTCGAGCAAAAAATTCACGATGTTCTCTGTGTTTTTCTTGAGCAAGTTCGACAACTCTGTGCTCATCATCGCAATTGTATTGTGCGTGTATAGCCCTCTCTTCGCTACACCTTCACGAATAGTCTCGAAGGAAACCATGCGAGTCGAACGAGCAATGTCATGAATCAACTGTTCGTATGTAGTGCAATCAGCACCCGACGGAAACAGTTGCAAATGATTGTCGTCCTCTGCCTGTTGTTCGCGCTTTGCTGAACCATTTGGCACAAGCATATTGCTGTGAACATCTTGCACGTGATTCGCATTCAAAGAACTACCAAGCAAGTCAGGAGGAACGATTCGTTTGAAGATACTATCTGCATCAAATGGACCCTTGTCCTTGAGTTTATGCCATTCGAGAAACTGCTTCACTGGCGTGATTGTGATACTCTTTCCAATGCCGGGACCAGCAACAAGGAACACGTAGAGATTAGGATACAAAGGACGTTCTGAACTGCCCCACCAGACTCGTCTTTGTAACGATGCCGAAATCATCCAATAGAATGACCAGTCAATGAAAGCATCTGGTGCTTCGATTGACTTCAGATAGAAACGCCAACGGTCGAGGTTGGTCACTTCTGTGGGTGCTATGACGGTTGACATTATCGTTTAGATAGAAATGCCCGAATCAAATTCAATGCACAGGACTCCTTTGCCATGCGAATTCTCTCACTTAAAGGCAGCTTATAGCCTCCAAGAGAAAGCTCTATCTGAGCAATTAGGGTCTCTTTTTCTATTGTGGTAGAAGCCCTTACGAGCATCACAGGTTTAGGACACTCAAGATCTTTACTCAAATCAAAATCCTCAAATTTAATCGTAATTTCATTCATAGCTTTATCTCCTTCAAACCCTCTGGATTCTTCTTCTCATGCCAAGGTGCCCAATTCTTACCGATTGAAGCCTCACTTCGCATTCTAAATTTCTCGCCCCGTGGGGCAGTCATTTCGATCTCGATGAACTCTTTCATCTTCTTCGCGACTACTTCAATCGTTTCTGTAGGAGCTTGAACCAGATACGAGTCATGGCAGTTATTGAGTATGACCGCGCTAGGACAAGTAGTTTCGATCCATCGTTGCATCTCCACAACAGCAAGGTTAGTAATGCAACCAACAGTGGATTGGGGTATGAACGCATAGGCTTCTTTTGGGTCAGTGACTAGTGAACAGAACTTTCGTGGATAACCAAACAAATTGCGGAGTTCTCCTTTCTGTTCGAGTGTGTTCATCACAACTCGATGGAAGATGTGGAGTTCTGGAAAAGCTACGTCACGATATGTTGAGAGGAATTTGTCAGCTTCTGCACGTGTGATAACTACTTTGCCCTCTGATTTTTCGAGGAGGTTTTGTTGGAATGTGTTGCCCATGATCCCGTAATTTCCAGAATGACAAGTCTGCTTGTAGAAGTAATAATACCTCGTCGAAGTGTGTGGAGAGTTATCCGATGCTGCGACAGCTTTCACAAAGGCTGTCCAATTAGGGTGATTCTTTAACTCAGCAATTTTTATGCTAGAGAATTCCTTCACCATTGGGAACTCTTTCATCCAGTGTTCTGGAAAGAACACACCAATGTAGACATGTGGTTTGATGCTGTTCAAGAACAAATCACGAAACCTGCCGGGAGGACAGAGGTAAGCAACAATCAAGGCTTCTGCGCCCGCTTGGTCCACTTGGCAGAAGGATGTTCCCTCGTCTGCAATAAACAACTTGCGCAAAGACTTCTCAATGTTCTGTGCGTTGCCGCCATACTCGGGGCCGTAAGCGGAAACTTGTTTCTTGCCCTTAGCGAAGAGCTTACCACTTCCGAGACGGAAGGTGTTGGTGCGAGCAAGACGGAAGCAACTCGTGTATCTCATCACAAAGCCCTCATCCTATAATCGACTTGATAGTCAGTCACATGCCTTGATACGAACGCAACAATCTCAGCATAACACTTTGGTGCTCGTGACTTCAATGGGCCAGACCACGTGGATGTTCCAATCGTTGGATCACACACGACATTCACTGGTTTCATCCTCTCAATCTTCTGTCGAATATCTCCTTCGTATGCTCTATTCAAATGGTCCTTAAGAACTTCGAGATACAATCTGTCGTCCCAGAAAGAGATCTCATCCATGCAAGGTTTGATCTTGACAGGAACTCGAAAGACGTTCGGAAACATGACGTAAGGAGCCGCTTCGCCACGAATTTCTGCGGGCTTCAAAGAGTCTCCAAAGATGAAGAGTGTCGAAGTGTTCGACTTGACGTAGTTAGGAGTGAGTTCTGGAGGGATGTTAAACATAACAGCATCTCTTGTATTTCTTTCCACTTCCGCAAGGGCAGGGATCATTACGTCCAACCTTAGGAGGAGCAATGTAAGGCTTTGTTTCTGCTTTATGTCGGTATCCTTTAGTCCCAATTCTGTGGATTTCTTTCAGAGCTTGGTGCATTCTAGGATCATTCTTCCATGATTCCTCATTGAACCAAAGTCCACAGTTATCACAATATTTCTCTTTGAGTTGTGTCTCTAAGATAGTAGGTTTAATACAATGACAGCTATCACTCATAAATATGATTTCTCCGGCCAACTGTTGATGTTTCCAAGGAAAGACGTTTCTTTTCGCACCCCTGCAAATTTCAATCGAAGATCGATAACAGGATTCTCCACACCAGATTTCGCGAGTGCAAGTTTCATCTTCAGCATCGCACCTGCGTCACAAGCTGGCTCGCCAGAATCAGTCTTATATGGGACTTTGTATCCGAGCATCGTGTAGAAATATCTTGCTGCTTGCTTGTTCGATGACAACAGACTCGCATCACTCTTGCCCTTCAACAAATCGAAGACTTCCTCGCCCACGAGAATGCGAACCATTCGTTGCAATTGCATCATGTATCGGTCATTCTCTGACACGATCTCTCGCAAACGAACTTCATCCATCTTGATACCCTTGAGGGTAGCGACAAGGTAAGGATAAATCATCGATTGAGCTTGCTCGATTGAGGCTTTCAGTCCTGCATCTTTGTCACACTCATTATCAAATGCCTTCTTCAAATCTCGCATTGCATAAACGTCCTTCGCGTTATACAACCAGAGTTGACGTTCTTGATCTGTGTTGTGCGGATTGAATACACCTTCATCTTTGTGATAAGGCTCATCTGTCCAGAGTGACAAACAATGACCGAGAGACTTTTCAGCTTCTGGATAGCAACGATTGTGCGAAATCATCGTATCGTATAGATTCTTGCCGAATGGAATACGATAGTGATGCGCTAATACGAGCCAATCGAATCCGTGTCCGTTATGTGATACGGTAAGGTTGTCTCGCATTGCAATGGATAATACGCGCAAGATGCGTGACGCCTCCACTTCTCCGTAACCGAGTGTGTAATCATACCTTCTAAATGGAAATACATATACTGGACCCTCTTCAAAGCAGAAGCCAATGCAAGTGAGCGTTCTGTCAAAGGTAGTTTCGATGTCCAGATAGAACGTATCCCCCTTTTTACTTTGTAAGACCTCCACAAGTCTGCTCGCAGGCGGATAGAGCACAGGAGCAGGTCGAACGCTTCGATGCAATCCTTGCTTGAGTATTCTGCCAACTTTTCGGATGTCACATCCCAACCAGAATTTGTAGTTTTGTCGTCGTGTCGATCCCTTGTGGCCTTTAGCCTCATCATCGTCGGGTGCCTCAGAATCTTCACGAGGTCCACTGTGGTGTGGATTGAGTCGAGCTTCATAGTTTTGTAAATCGTAACAATCTTGAGGAAAGAAAGAGGAGATATAGATGATGTCTTCGCCCGCGTTCGATTTGATATGTGGCGATCCGCGCTGCTCCGAAAGGCTGTGCTGCGGGCTAAACCATTTCTGCTGCGCTGCCTGACCTAGACACAGAACAACTTTCGTTCCCGGTAGAAGTGGAGTCTCCACATCCATTGTCCGTATGTCACACTGATAACGATTCAACCCAATACCACGAAGTGCCGTATCACAAAACCACGTTCCAGCATTACCGGATAAGAGTTGTTTGAAATCGAATCTCGAAGGGTTCGAGAGGATGATTGTCAGACCTTTATATCCTAGCTTTGGAGGATGGTGAAATGATTTTGGAGTAGGCACTTCGTGGATTGGATTGGAGAAGAGTTACTTGATCGACTCGATGGAAACCTTACCTTGTTTGAGGAGTTCCATTTTGTATTCGTGTGAAAGCTTAGCTGATTGAAAGCAACAAACAAGTAAGCCCAGCAAGAGCAAAACAAAACCTGTGAAAAGGAACACTGGAATGTGTTCAGTCACAATCTCACAAAATTCACGTAGTAGTTTCATATCTCAGAGAGTGTCCCGATCTCACACCGACTGCTCGGGACCACACAGTTCACTTCATCTCACTCCTTACATCACCTCATTACGAGGCGGAAGCTGCACACTGGAAGCTTCAAGCAACTGAATGAGGACACAGTTGTATCCCTTCACTTCAGTTCCATCTTCCATGCGAATAGGTTCAGCTTCCTGTGGAGTCTTACCAGCAGCAATCTCTGCATCGGTAAGATCCTTGCGCTGAACATACTCTTCTGCACCACAGATTGCATTGGCAACCTTGCCCTCAAATGCTTTCGCATAAGGTTCGAGGTCGTCAACATCAACACCGGGTTCGATACCGAACATCACCTGCGTATTAAACAGGCGCTCGTTCTTCTTGGCATCGGCCGGGTCAGTGTGGCACACAAGATAGTTTGGCTTCAACTCGATTCCAGCAATCGCAGTGGGCTTGCCATTGATCTCGATGGAGTCAGGGCGTGCAATCTCCCAGACCATCTTGATCATCGGCTTACCACTGGTCTTGCTGACTTCGGCAGTAGACTTCTTACAACGGACAATGTAGTTGTCCTTCGGAAGACGCTGACTGCGGGTCAAGTTGCTGACCTGTGCGTTACCTTCGGCGGTTTGTGTGGGTTTTAGTATGGTGCTCATTTTGTTTTGTTTTTGTTTCTGTTTCTGACATTAGCGGAAGGTCGCCACCCATTAACCTCAACGTGAGGTCAAATTGTTGTATAGATTTGTTTCCAAGCTAATCCATCTCCAGACATATCGAAAGTCTTACCTTTCAAGTGATCACATCGCGCTCCGCAGTTAATCGTCTCCGATGATTCGAAGTTAATCGTCAACGCTTTTGACACAGGATGACGAAACACGTAACCGATTCCGTCTGCACGAGAGCAAGCAATCTGTTTGATCTTGCCTGTCAAGTCGAGATCTTTCGATGAAACAGCAGTATCAGACTTCAAGTCTTTGCCACCAAGAAACTTCTCTCGCAAATGACCGACAAGAATGATATGCTTTCCCATTGGTCTGATTGCAGCAAGCACTTCATCAAATGCTTTACGAAGCCAGAAGTAGCCTGACCCTTGTGGTAATTCAAGGACAGACTTGCCCTCGAAACTCTTGCCAATTACCGATTGGCGATACATCCGTGTCGCATGAATCTCGCACCAATCTTCTACACGCGTGATCGTATCAATCGCAATGAATTTGTATTTGCATCCATCCTTCACAATCGCAGTTGAGAGTTCGAGTAACTCAGCAACACTGTTGATCTTCACCTTCAGAGCAGACACGTAATCACTTCCCTCTTCGGTGTCAACGATCAAGCAATCCTGCAAAGCAGAGAGCAAAGTTGTTTTACCGACCTTCGGCGGGCCGTAAAGAAGTAGAAGTTTAGGATCAACTTGTGTTGCTGGTATGATTGTGGTTGGTAGTGTTATTGGCATAGTTTGAAATAATTTGTGACAACATCTACGATTTGTTTCTCAAGACGCAACTTCGTTTGGTCGTTCGCGATGTGCATGTCAACGAAGATACTATCTTGTTCGACTTCGCTGCTGTGCTTGTTTAATTCATTGTCATCTAGTGCAAGTGATGGGCGAGTAATACGAATGAGCTTGCCGCCTTTGCGTCGTATCCATTCAGCCTCATTCAGGAATCTACAATCAGTTATCACGACAAGCTCTGTCCCCGCAGGGAACGCAAGGCTGTCAGCTTTCATCAGCCAGTAATTCTCATTCTGAGAGCGACGCCAAACTCCATATGCTTGAAGAAATGCACGAAACGGAGGGAGATTCTTGTGCGTATTCAGCAAGTCTGGATCAGCCCGCAGATACTCACAAATCTCCAACTTGAGGGCATCCGCAAATGCCATGCGATACACACGCTTTCCGAATGCAGCCTTCAGTGCATCGAATGCTGTGTCTTTTCCCGACTGTTTCTTTCCGACGAGTCCGAGGTATTTCATATAGATAGTGGATCGTATTTCTCTTTGACAAAAGCGGAACGCATATAGATGTCATGGTTTTCACGAGTCTTTGCTGCACAAGCCTCGAAGAATTCACAAGCTCTGCCATAACCATCGGACTCACATGCAGCATTTATCAGGCCCTCTCGTGGGAACTCATATCCTTCTGGCTTGTCTAGTC
>Ga0255212_1000046_pt1 | contig 47750 bp, 46 predicted proteins | sample Miss_Yuk_RepC_8d_FD_188425 | JGI IMG/M metagenome (GOLD analysis project Ga0255212, IMG submission 188425) | Freshwater microbial communities from Mississippi River, Louisiana, United States - Miss_Yuk_RepC_8d | ecosystem: Environmental > Aquatic > Freshwater > River | place: USA: Louisiana...
TCAGCACCGCAATAATCTGCTCTTCACTAAACCGCTTCTTCATCGTCTGCTCCTTGCCCCAATCCTAGGGCCTTCGGGTTGCAGACTCTACCTCATACTGGCGACATTTTCGGGGAGCAGGTCACAGAGATTGGCCGATTTTCCGTGAATTTAGAAAAACGGATTTCTTTGAGACAGCATATTCAAAAATATTTGGAGAAAATTTTCTTCAGCAGGACACCTTTGAAGATGACTTAAGCCCAACTGCAAAGATGATGATGAAAGCTACTACGCCGGCATAACCAATTGATTTAATTCACATCACCAGTCCCACTCAAATATGAATTGTGATAGCGTTCAGAAAAATGACCCATGATAAATTATGCACCTATAGATAGCCCCCGTCCCGGGACAGGGTGGGTATTTGTCCCGTCCCAGTGGGACAAGCCAAAACACATGACGGGCTGATTTGCATCTGGCCTTCGCTTCCCGCCTTCTGCTACAAGCGCGCATGTCCACGCATCAGCCTGAATCTACAAAGAATGTTGTCATTATTGGCGGTGGCCCGGCGGGCCTGATGGCGGCCGAGATTGTGGCGCGGGCCGGTCACACCGTCACGCTGTATGAGCGCAAGCCCACGGTGGGACGCAAGTTTCTGATGGCCGGGCGCGGCGGGCTGAATATTACCCATAGCGAGCCCTTCTCCCAGTTTGTCACCCGCTATGGCGAGGCGGCCAGCTGGCTGACCCCGGCACTGAATGCCTTTACCCCTGATGATCTGCGGGCATGGTGCCATGCGCTGGGGCAAGAGACCTTTGTGGGCAGCTCTGGCCGGGTATTTCCGACTGCGCTCAAGGCCTCGCCCCTGCTGCGCGCGTGGATTGCGCGGCTGACCGCCTTGGGCGTGACCATCAAGCTGCAGCAGGACTGGCAAGGTTTTACCGCTGATGGCGGGCTGCTCATCAACAACACTCCTGTTCATGCCGATGCAGTGGTGCTGGCACTGGGCGGAGCAAGCTGGCCCAAACTGGGCAGCGATGGCAGCTGGGCAACCTGGCTGCGCGCCAAAGGCATTACCGTCACCCCGTTTGCGCCGGCCAATTGCGGCTTTCTGGTGACGTGGAGCGAGATGTTTGCCCGCAAATTTGCCGGTACGCCCATCAAGCCGGTGGTGCTGCAGGTGGATGGTGCCAGCGTGCAAGGCGAGATGATGGTCACCACCAGCGGCATTGAAGGCGGCGCGGTTTATGCGCTGTCCTCGCGCATCCGCCAGCTAACCCAGCGCCACGGCCACGCCACCCTTCAGCTTGACCTGCGCCCGGGCGTTGCTGTGGATGAACTCGCCCGGCGGCTGGCCTCTGGCCGGGGTAGCCAGTCGTTCAGCACCTATCTCAGGAAGGCAGGCGGCCTGTCGCCCATTGCTGCCAGCCTGCTGCATGAAGTGACCACACCCGAACAGCGTAGCACCCTGCCCCCCGCCGCGCTGGCCCGCCTCATCAAAGCTGTGCCGCTGCAGACGCAAGGCACCACCGGCCTTGAGCGCGCCATCTCCAGTGCAGGCGGCATTGCCCGGGACGAGCTGACCGATGACTTCATGCTGAAAAAACTGCCCGGCGTGTATGCCGTGGGCGAAATGCTGGACTGGGAAGCCCCCACCGGCGGCTATCTGCTACAAGCCAGCATCGCCACAGCCGTCACAGCCGCCCGCGCCCTGTGCCGCGCACTTGCGCAGGAAAATGGCTGATCCTACAATTTGCCAAAGGAAGCAGCTGGACACTCTCATCATAAACAATCCATGTGCTGCCCGTAGAGTCTCATGATAAAAATTCTCAGATCATTGCTGACTTTGCCAGCACGGGAAAAAAGATGGATGCCTGCAGCAGGCTCCGTTTTTCAGCGGTTACTGGTAAAGCCTGAACTCTGCTCAACAGATGACAGAAACTACATATATTTTCTTGCGTATAAATTTGGCGCCCTTATTCAATTAATATCCATATGTCTGGGCATTTTCTTGTACAAAGACGGGATATTGCTGAACTATATCATCGGAGACGCAGCACCCACCTCCGGCCCTCATGTCTGGGCTGATTTTCTCAGGCATATGCTCAGTATCATGCTCTATTGGCCCTGCCTCTTTTTTCTAACGATCATCGCCCCGATCATCATTCTGATATTTCATCTTAATGTTGGTTTCCCTGACCCGGCACTGCATAACAACGTTCACGCAATGCATCTGGAAAAACGCCAATCTCTTGTCTGGCTACTTGCGGCTGCGGCGGCAATTCTCCTCACCCTTTTTCTGTGCGTGCCATGGCTATTCCTATTCTTGCAAAATAGGCTTTCTTTGTTAGACAGCGCCACCTATGTGATTTTGATTGCCCTTCCCCTAACCGTATGGATCATTTTAGGCTCATATTATGCGCTGACGGTTATTTTGATTGATGTCCTTAATCTCCGGAGAACATAGACTGTCCCGGCAGGACACACCCATATTGTCCCGGGACGGGACAAGCTCAACGCGTGAGATAAAGCATGATGGGTACGGTAAGACCGTCCGGGCTGTCCAGATCGCAATACACATTGGCCAGATCTGCAGTTGAGACATTATACTGGCCGTCCCCATCCGTCACCACGAGGGCGCCATAGGCGGGCGCACCACTCACCCGTGGCTCATTGGCAAACACACCGGCCAAGCGCGGCGCAAAGGACTTGCACACATCAACCGGCACATTGCCCAGCCACACATGAAACTCAGTACCGTAAACATAGAGGTCGTAATAGTTGGTCGAGCCCCAGGGCAGACGCGCGACATACGTACCGCCGCCAATGTCATGGAGGATATCGTCAGGAAAATAGCCGCGATGGTCATACAAGGTGCCCATGCCGGGGCTGCCAATACCCGCGGGCCACAAGGCCTTCAGCCGCCCCACCGCCATGCTGATATCCGCCAGCGCCCGGTTCTCCTGCAGCCGCCGGTTGACCGCCGCAGCCCCAACCCAGATGCCACCAATCACCAGCCCCACCACGCCCAGTACGATCGCCGCCTCAATTAACGAGAACGCCCGCTGCGGCGTGAAAGCGCGTTTCAAAACAGAGCGATAGTGCAGCATGAAACCCCAGAAGCCGAGATAAACTGGTTTAAAAACATACCCAGCCAACCATGACCACCCACACGTAAATAAAACGTGAAGAGAGCCAGCCTCTACGCTTGATCTGCCGCAAGCTCCTTCGTTATACTGGCGCATATTCACAAAGAATTGAAAGACGCCTGCATGCCTACGCCGTCCCGCCCACGTCAGCTGTGGAACAGCCTCTCGAGCGCCACCGTCACCGCGCTGGGGCACCTGACCCGGCATCTGTTCAAACAACCCACCCCACCCGCCACGCCCGACCCGTGGGATAGCTTCACCACGCCTGACAAAAACGGCAATGTCACAATCAGCACCACGCTTGTCATGCCTGCGCAGCTGGCGCAGGCCTGCCGCACCTTTGGCCAAAAGAACGGTTTGACCCTGGACGATTTCATAACCTTGACCGGCAGGACCGGCATTGAGCTTACCCTCGCCCAGGGCCAAGGCCAGCGGGTTGAACTGTGCGATGCGGATGAGAACCGCACCACCCTTAATCTGTCCGAGCGCAAAAGTCGGGCCGTCTATTGCAATCTGGTGGAACGACTGGGCGTACACAGCAAAACACCCGCCGCCTTTGATTATCCCAAGCGCCCGCCCACCCGCAACACACCGCGCTAGCCCGGCGTTACGGTAAACAAAAAGTAAAGCATCAACATAGAATAGCCTGAGACAAACCGCCTGTAGGCTGGCGGCGCGTTTGGTGGTATAGCTCATGGGAATGAGCGCGCTTGACCGCATCCCGCCTGTTCCCTCTGCTGCTGCACTTGATGCGCCGACATCGAGCATTTCCACCTCCCCTGTATCAGTTAGCCGCCCGACGCCGCGCAATCTGGCGCTGGATGTCTTTCGCGGGCTGGCACTGGTCACCATCTTCATCAATCACATGCCGTTCAATCCGTGGTACTGGGCCACGCCCTCCCGCTTTGGCCTGAGCGATGCAACCGAGGTTTTTGTGTTCATCTCCGGCTGTGTGGCGGCACTGGCCTATGGCCGCCGCTGGCTGCGGGATGGCTGGAAGCGCAGCACCGGCCGCGTGGCCACCCGCATTGCACAGATCTATGCCGCGCATCTGCTGATGTTTGCCGTGCTGCTCACGCTATGCGTGGCGGGCAACCGCTTGGCCACCGGGCATGATTATGTGCAGGATTTGAATCTCACCTACGCCCTCACCCATATGCGCGAGGCGGCGCTGGGGCTGATGACCCTTACCTATGTGCCCAACTATTTTGACATTCTGCCCATGTATCTGGTGATTGTGGCGATGGTGCCGGTCATTCTGGCTATTGGCCGCTATTCGGCACGTCTGGCCGTGCTGGTGCCGCTGGCCTTATACGCGCTGGCGCATCTCTACCGCTGGGAGCTGCCGGCCGAGCCCAGCTCTGACCGCAGCTGGTACTTCAACCCGCTATGCTGGCAGTTGATCTTCTTTACTGGCTTTGCCTTTGGCGCGGGCTATCTGCGCGTGCCGCGCCCACGGGTCTGGCTACTGGCGCTGTGCAGCTTTACGCTGGCGGCTTCGGCGCTCATTGAATATGGCGCCACCTACTTTGGCAATCCGCACCTGAACAGCTGGCGTAATGCTCTGGCCCCTTATGCCGATAAAAGCCATCTCGACCTGCTGCGCATTATCCACTTCCTGATGCTGGCCTATGTAGTGAGCTGCGCCCTGCGTTTACCGCGCCTGCACAAGCTACTGCATAGCTGGCCCGCCCGCCAGCTGGCCCGCATGGGCCGCAATGGCCTGTCGATGTTTGTGCTGGTGATGATCGGCTCTTATGTGGGCGGCATGGCGCTGGATGTGTGGGGCCGCAGCCCGCTGCCGGTCGCCCTGATTAATCTTGCTGGCCTGTCCCTGATGATGATGAGCGCCGCCGCGCTTGAACGCTATGACCTGTGGGCCCATCAAGCCAATAGCCAAACCAGCCGCCATCAACCGGCCACGGCGGAGCTGCCCGCCGCCCCCATCGCCGCGCCGCTGACCGCTTGATAAAGGTTGGCCTTATTAAGGCTGAGCCGTTTCTTTATATCGCTGCAGAATAACCCGGCGCACAGCATGGCTGGATAAATCGCGCGGTTCATCCGTTACAACAGCTGATGCAGCTGGTTCTGCCGCATCCACCTTATCCACACCACGCAGGCGGTTATTGGCATTGGCATAGGCGTTGGTGACGGTTTCAAGCCCCTTCAGGGCCACCGGCATCTGCAACGCAATCGGCCCACCAATCATGGCGGCACCTGCCAACAGCAAAAAACGCGTACGCATGGGCGCTCCTTAAAAAATCAGATTTGAACAATGGCGCTGTTATATCAAACCCAGTTCCAGCCCGGCAAGCCACAAGCATGGTTAACGGCCTGATAATTCAGCAATTCTGCCCGGCGGCAGGCGCATAGCGTGCCACCACCAGCCCCCGCCCATAAATGCGGCAAACCGGCAACAGTGCCGGAGAGTCAATGCGTTATGAGCGTTTGCTCACATGATTTGCTAGTGACGACTCGGCAAATGCAGGTTAGCGTTCACTTATGTTGTGTCGCACTTGGACGTGTGAGGTCGCTTGAAGCACCCCCCACCCAGCCTACTCCGATCAGGGCCTCTACAGCCCCCCGGCGCGTCTGGTAGCCCCCAGTGCAATGCATCTCCGAAACGACTGCCTGACTTTCACACCCCGGTTTCCCGGGGTGTTTTTTTCATGCGACTCGAAGCGGCAAACGGCCCCCGGGCCGGGCACAACAGCAACAGCACCATAAGCGTCCTCAACCCTTCAACCGGAGCGTATCAGCATGGGTAAAATGGGTAAAAAGAATGGCCGTTCACATCTGCACGCAGTCTCGTCCACCTCTCACCTGCATGACATTGAGCATAGCGGCTGGGACCCGCTGCACGCCGACCGCGCCAGCACGCGCAGCCCCCGCACCTCTAAATATGGTGAGCCCGCCGACCATGGCCGGGATCAGAGCTATGTGCGCAAGGTGCGCGCCAAGAGCCCGGCCCAGCAGGCGCTGATGGATGCCATGGCTACCCACAATCTCACGCTGGCCATGGGCCCGGCCGGTACCGGTAAAACCTATCTGGCGATTAGCGCCGCGGTCGAAGCGCTGGAAGCCGGCAAGATCGAGCGCATCATCCTCTCCCGCCCGGCGATTGAAGCGGGGGAAACCATCGGCTTTCTGCCCGGCGACCTGAACGACAAAATGGCCCCCTATCTGCGGCCCTTATACGATTGTTTGAGCGATCGCTTAGGGTCAAAGCGCATGAAGCAGATGCTGGCCGATGGCCAGATTGAAATTGCCCCGGTGGGCTATATGCGCGGCCGCACCCTCAACAACGCCTTTGTGGTGATTGACGAAGCGCAGAACTGCACCTACGCCCAGCTCAAGATGCTGCTGACCCGTTTGGGCTGGCACGCCACCATGGTCATCACCGGCGACCCCGGCCAGAGCGACCTGCTGGACGGCATGAGCGGCCTGCGTGAAATCAGCCAGCGCCTGTCCACTGTGGACGGCATTGCCGTGGTGCATCTGGGCGAAGCTGATGTGGTGCGCCATCCCCTCGTCGCCTCCATGATCGGGGTGCTGTGAGTTCAGACGGCAAAAGCGATCAACACATATTCAACATTTGTTCAACTGGGGCGGCACTCACCTGCCGCCCTTTTTGTTGACTGCCACCTGTTTAGCTGTTCCTGCGCAGGCGCGACGATTAAGCGCTGGCACAAAGCACTGGCATAAACCAATAGATGATGTAGGTTGAGGAGAAGGAGTTTTCTCATGCGTCTGCCCGTTATTCTCGCCCTTTCGACCGCTTTGGCTACTGGCGCTGCCGGTGTGGTGGTGTCCTCGGCTGACGCCCACAACCATGAAGCCAGCACAACGGCGATGGATCACGGGACGGATCACGGCGCCATGACGGGAATGGACCACGGCGCTATGGCACACACGCCGGTTGCCCAGGTTAAAGATGGCGGCTCGCGCCCGGACCCCACTGCCACCTTAGGCACCGTTGGCGGCCCCTTCACCATGCTGGACCAGAACGGCACCACCGTGACCGAGAAGAACTTTGCCGGCAAATACATGATTGTGTTCTTCGGCTTTACCTTCTGCCCGGATATCTGCCCGACCGAATTACAGACCGCTACCAATGCCCTGTCCATGCTCAGCACCGCGCAGGCGCGCAAGGTGCAGGTGGTGTTTGTGACGGTTGACCCCGCGCGTGACACCCCGGCGGTGCTGAAGGATTATCTCAACCAGTTTGGCGACAATCTGGTGGGCCTGACCGGCTCGGTCGATCAGGTGGCTGCCATCACCAAGGCCTATAAGGTCTATTACAACCGTGCCACGCCTGACCATGCCAGCCATGACGAAGCCGATGATTATATGATGGACCATTCCAGCTTCCTGTACCTGATGGGGCCGGACGGCAAGTTCATCAAGGTTTTCCCGGCTGGCACCACGGTGGACACGCTGGCGGGCGAGCTGAAATCCCTCGTCACCCCGTAAACTGGGCCCTAAATTAGAACACCGGAAATAGAACGCCGACAACAAAACAGAGCGCGGCCGCGTTCAGGCCAAGACAGCTCTCATTGAAAGCCCTCTATTAACCGGTGTTATGAACAGGTGGCATTAACCTTTACGGCTGCGATTGAGCTTGCTTTAAGAGCCGCCCTTGCCGCTATAATCGCGGCATGAGCCGCACCCTCATCAGTTACGACACGCCATGGGGCGATATTGTAGACGCTGCCCGCAGCGCGCAGTGGACGCCTGCGCCCCAATTTTGCACACCGGTTCTCAATGCAAAGATCACGTCAGAAGATGTGCGCTCGATGGTTGCAGCCCCGCATTGCGCGATTATTGATCCGTCAGAGCTACCGCCCATTCGCCGCCATGCGCAGGACGATGCGCTGGATTCCCTCAGCATCAAGATGCGCGCCTACAAGATCCGCGAAATTGCCGAACAACAGGGCATGCCGGATGTGTTTCCGTGGGAAGTTGTAGCGCAACGCGCCAGCTCTTTCTGCGGCTTTGCCATTGGCACCTTGCACCAGACTGCCGGGCAGAAACTGCGCAACACTCAAGGCGGCGATGAATTTCATCTGGCGACGCCGCTGCGCTATCGCCTGAACCGGGTGGAAACACCGCAATATGTGCTGGTCATGCTCAACACACGCCTGACACAAGCCGATCACGGCCCGTCATCGCTCGACCGCATGCCCGCACTGGCTGATAGCGACCGCCTGTCCCATATCAGTCTGCACGAAACATTCCACGCGGTGCAGCGCCGTCATCTGGAAGGTCAGCAAGGCTCCATACAAGACCGCGCCGAGCTGGAACGCGACGCCGAAAACAGCGCCACCATTGCCATTCAAACCGGTCTGGGCGCCAGCCCGGCCCTGGCGGCTGCCATGATTATGCAAAACACGCTGGTGGCGAACCTGTTCTATGCTCCGCATTATAATTGGTGGCCCGGTCTGGCAGAGGCCCAACTCGGCCACGGCCCGTTACATACCCAAACGGCGTATGCGGCCGGGCTTCACGCGGCGGTTGGCAAACCTGTCCCGGATCAGGAGCTGCTCACTGCTTGGGCGCACTCGGTTGTCAGTCAGGATTTCAAATCCTACCGCATGTTGTATGGCCAGCCCTTCAGCCAGATGTGCGATTTTATCCTGCGCGAACGCCAGAAAGATTATGAGCGCGCGGGGCGTCTGGTTGTGAGCGGCCTGTCCCGTCTGGAAGACCGCCTGCCCGACATCCTGCCCGCCGCCAGCTGCGATTATGCCGCCAAACTGCTTGATGCCGCAGCCTTTGTCTGCCCCAGCTGGGTAGGCCGGGACGCCCTGGAGCGCCGCCCGCAAACCGGAGCGAGCGGTTTAAAGCTGGTCGCCAAGCCCTAATTCTGGCGCGCGCGGCCTCTATTTTCACTGATTCTGCCTGCTTTTTTCGCGCATTTCCCACCCCCTGCCGAACAGCTTGACAGTAGCTTGATAAATCAATAATTTGCGCCTCGCCGACGCGGGTTTTCCCGAGTTTGGCCGGGTTTGTGTGAGGAGCCATGGCAACGGACGAAAATCCCATTCCACTGGCCACTCGCATTGAAGCAGCCAAGCGTGACGCCGGGCTGCTGCCGTCAAACCAGTCTGCTCCCCCTGCCGCCGGTCGCGGTATGAGCATGGGGATCGAACTGGCAGTTGCCATTCTGGGCCTGACCTTTGCGGGTGTGTGGCTGGATGGCAAACTGGGCACCAAACCCTGGTTGATGTTGCTGGGCCTTGTGCTTGGCATGGTTGTGGGTGTGTGGAACCTGTATCGGGCCAGTGTGCAGATGAATGCACCAGCCAGCGGGGACCAGACCAACGTAGAGAAGAGGAAGTAAGGTATCGTGGCAGAACCCGGTCATTTCCATATCGACCCCATCTCGCAGTTCGCCATCCAGCCGCTGTTCGAGCTGAACGTGGCTGGCTATAACCTTGCCTACACCAATTCCTCGCTGTTCATGACCCTGTCGGTTGTGCTGATCGGCCTGTTCTTCCTGATCGCCGGCAAGAAGGGCCAGATGATCCCCACGCGCATGCAGGCGGCAGCTGAGCTGTCGTTTGAAGGTATTGCCAACCTCGTGAAGGAAAATGCCGGGCCGGAAGCCAAGCCGTTCTTCCCCCTCATCTTCTCGATCTTCTTTCTGGTGCTGCTGGGCAACCTGCTGGGCATGATCCCGGGCAGCTTTACCTTCACCAGCCACATTGCCGTCACGGCGGCCATGGCCTTCAGCCTGTTCATTTTCATCACCCTGATCGGCTTTGCCCGTCACGGCCTGCACTTCTTCAGCCGCTTCCTGCCGCCGGGTGTGCCGCTGGCCATGGCGCCGGTGATTTTTGTGCTGGAAGTGCTGTCCTATCTGGTGCGCCCGGTGACCCTGTCGGTGCGACTGTTCGCCAACATGATGGCCGGTCACATGGTGCTCAAGGTATTTGCCTATTTCGTGCTGGGTCTAATGACCTCCGGCTCGCTGGGCCTGATTGCGCTGGGCTTTGTCCCGCTGCTGATGAACGTAGCGCTGATCGCGCTCGAGATCTTTGTGGCCTGCCTGCAAGCCCTGATCTTCACCATTCTCACCTGCGTATATCTGCGTGATGCGCTGGTGATTGAACACTAACTCACGCAATTCAGAAAAGTCCCGGAAGGAACAGACAGATGAACGAATTGGAAGTTGCTCAGCTCACCCTCAAGGGTTCCAAGGCCCTCGCCTCGGGTATCGCGATGTTCGGCTCGATCGGTGCCGGTATCGGTCTCGGTATCTATCTCGGCAACTATGTAAGCGCCCTCGCCCGTAACCCCGGCGCCGCTGGCGAACTGGGTAAGGTTCTGTGGGTTGGTATCGGTCTGATCGAAGCTATCGCGATTTTCGCGCTGGCCGTCGCTCTCATCAACCTGTTCGTATAATGATGCGTCGCACCACCCGCCTCAGCTGCGTGTTCGTCTGTGGCCTGTCGGCCTTCGTGTTGTCCAGCCCTGCGCTGGCTGCCGAAGAAGCCGGCCTGCCGCAGCTGGATCCTACCTGGTTCGCCTCGCAGGTGTTCTGGCTGGTGGTGCATTTCGCTCTGCTGTACATCATCGCCAGCAAGCTGATCCTGCCGCGCGTCGGCAAGGTTCTCGGCGAGCGTGCCACCAAGGTGGCCGGTGATCTGCAACAGGCCGAAGCCCTGCAGCAGGAAGCCACCACAGCCCAAACCGCCTATGAAGCCGCCCTCCAGGCTGCCCGCACGCAAGCGCAGGCCACCCGTGAGCAGGTCAAGAAAGCGGCCGAGGCCGACCGTGTGGCAGCCGAGCAGAAGCTCGCTCAGGATCTGGCCGCCAAGACCGATGCCGCCTACAAGCGCATTGCTGACGCCAGCGCTGCCATGCGCGCCCAGATGGGTGACGTGGCGGCTGACGCTGCCCAGCAGATCATCAGCAAAGTGGCCGGCCTGCCGGTTGACCGCGCTGCTGTTGACGCCGCACTGGCCAAGCTTGGCAATCAGTCCCTCAAGGAGGTTGCATAATGGAATGGCTGCTTGAACAACCGCATCACGCGACCTTCTGGCTGTTCGTTTCCATGGCCATCTTCCTGATGGGCGCGGGTAAGCCCATCGCCAAGGGTGTGGCCTCCATGCTCGACCAGCGCCGCGATGCCGTGCGCGCTGAACTGGAACAGGCCGAGCGCCTGCGCACTGAAGCGCAGACCCTGCTCACCTCCACCCAGCAGCAGCATGCGCAGGCCGTTGAAGAAGCCGCCCGCATCATCGCTGATGCCAAGGCCGAAGCTGACGCCCTGCGCGCCGAAGCCGCCGCCAAGCTCCAGCAGATCCTGTCTGCCAAGGAAGCCGCCGCGCTGGCCAAGATCGCCGAGGCCGAAGCCAACGCCACCCGTCAAGCGCGTGAACTGGCCACCGAGATGGCGCTGGCCGCAACGCGTGACCTGCTCCGCCAGAAGCTGACCGGCGCCAGCGCCGACGCCCTGGTTGATCAGGCCATTGCCGACCTGCCCGCCAAGCTTGCGAGCTAATAGAACAAACAAAGGTGATTATTGTTTTGATCGGGGCTATGCTCACCATATGAGTGTAGCCCCGATTTTATTTCATAGAGTACCGGCCGACATGCACGGCTATACGCTGACTCCGCTTAACCAACTTAAGCATATCGCGCCAGCGGCCTACCAGCGACAGGTAGCCAAATACCAAGGCCGTGAACATGTCATGGCGCGCATAATCCCGTACCTGAATTGCCTATGGAACGACGTACTTCAATTTTCCGCCATTCATCCGGCAGCGCTACGTGATGCCGTTACTGAAGCTGGATTACAATGGACGCCACAAACATGGATTACCCTAGATCCACAGCAAGCAGGCTTTAACGGGGATAATGCCGTCATCTGGCACTACCCGCCCCGTCTGCCGGAAGGCCAAGGTTTTTATGAAGATGACTGCATTCGGTTTGATAGCAGCACACTCACGACATTAAACACAGTGACAGATGCAACAAGAAGCTATTACCAATTATGCTGCCAGCGTAGAGAAAAGCCGCTTCTGTTCGTTCATGTGCCACATGTATTCTTTCGCGGCACGCTCGATATTCGCAGCCACACAACGATTGTTGTTTAAGCCAGTTGGAATATCCCTCGCCTGAGCTGAGTGTGATAGCGGCCTATGTCAGCCATCCCTCACGCGCGGGGCGCGGCGATCTTTGCGGCGATCAGAGCGGCAATCTCAGCGACGATAGCGTTATAATGCGCGATGCTGGCCTTGGCGGCCTGCGTTGTCAGCGGCTCGGTCTTGCGGCCAGCGGCGTCAACATAGCGGCGGATATCGGCCTCGCGGCAGATGCCTTCCTGCAGCTCGCTCACCACGCACGGCACCTCGCCCAGATTGGCCATGCAATGCAAAGCCTGTAATGGAATCCTGATGCTCTTTCCCGGTTGCAGGGTCAGGCGCTGTTCATCGAGCACCACAGTCAGCACCCCGCTTTTAACCGTCCACAATTCACGGCGCTCATCATGCGACTGCAGCGAGAGAATGCCGCAGGGCTTGACCGTAATATCCTTGGTGCAGAATTCCTCGCCCTGCGCATTGCGGCCAACGCCGGTGACTACATACTCGCCCCACGGGCGCACATCATGGTCGCCAACCTTGTATTCGTCGCCTGCCAGCTGGGTCATGTTGCCTCCACCTGTCTGTTTTATGCCGATGCGTATCGGTTTTGAGCTGGACTGATATTGCCACGATCCGCCAACCCTCGCTATAACTGATGTCATCATCAGGGAGGCATTCCATGCCAAAGTCTGCGGTTTCGGCCATTGTTCCGGTTATCCTGTGTGGCGGCTCCGGCACGCGCCTGTGGCCCGCCAGCCGCGAGAAATTCCCCAAGCAGTTTCTGGCCCTGATGGGGGAACATACCCTGCTGCAACAAACTGCCCTACGCACCATGCGCACCACCGGCGCCAAAGCCGCCGACATTGTCACCGTGACGCTGGGTGACTTGTCCGGCCATGTGGCCGGCCAGCTGGCGCAGATAGATGCCGCTGCCGCCCGCCATATTCTGTGTGAGCCCAGCGCCCGCAATACCGCCGCCGCCGTTGCTTTTGCCGCCTGCCATGTAGAAGCCCTGCACGGCCCGAATGCCCTGATGCTGGTGCTGCCGTCTGACCACCATATCGCCGACGAGAAAACCCTGAGCGACGCCTTTGCCACCGGCCTGAAAGCGGCCCAGAGCGGCCTGCTGGTGACTTTTGGCATTCGCCCCACCCGCCCGGAAACCGGCTATGGCTATATCCGGCTGGGGGAAACCATCGGCACGCTGCCCGGCGTGCAACGCGCCGCCGCCTTTGTAGAAAAGCCCAAGCTGGATGTGGCCAAGAGCTATCTGGCCGATGGCAATTACCTGTGGAACAGCGGCATGTTCATGTTCAAGGCGGGCAAAGTGCTGGCCGAGTTTGAGCGCTACAGCCCGCAAATTCTGGCCCGTGTGCGTGAGGCCATTGCCGCTGGCGAAAGCCACCGCCCGGACGCCCAGCTTTATGCCAGCATTCCCAGTGAAGCCTTTGACATTGCCATTATGGAGCGCAGCGCCGACGTGGCCGTGGTGCCCTGCCACCCGCAATGGTCGGACATCGGCTCGTGGGAAAGCTTGTGGGAAATCCGCGAGAAAGACGCTAACCAAAACGTCATTCAAGGCAACGCCGCCGCCCACGCCTCCCATGGCTGTGTCGTGCTGGCCAAGAGCGAGCGCCTGATTGCCTGCGCGGGCCTGACCAATATTGTGGTGGTCGATACCGGAGATTCCATCCTGATCGCCGACCGCAGCAATGCCGACAGCCTGAAGGCGCTGGTGGGCGAATTGAAAAAAGCCGGTAATCCGCATGTGATCGAGCTGCCGGAAACATTGATCGTGAAATAAAATTACAATTTCAGCCATATAGAAGAAAGTTAACCAAAATAAGGGGTTAACCTTAACGCCTGCGCGAAAAAGTCTGCTTTTTCAAAAGATTTTGATTGAAATTTGTGCATTGCACATGATAAAAAACTTAAAATTTCACTAAGGAATTATGAATGACGCGCAAAGCTATTCTGGTCACCGGCGGCGCCGGATATATCGGCTCGCATGCCTGCAAGGCGCTGAGTGAAAATGGCTTTCTCCCCGTTTCGTATGACAATCTGGCCACCGGCAATGCCGAAGCTGTGAAGTGGGGCCCGCTCGAACAGGGCGACATTCGCGACCGCGCCCGCCTCAAGGCCATAATCAACCAATACAAGCCGGACGCCATCATGCATTTCGCCGCCCTCATTCAGGTGGGTGAATCGGTTGGCAATCCGTCGATCTATTACGACAACAATCTCAACGGCTCCTTCTGCCTGCTGGAAGAAGCCCGCGCCGCTGGCGTGAAGAACATGGTATTCTCCAGCACCGCTGCCGTGTACGGCAATCCGCAGACCGAGCTGATCCGGGAAGATCATCCCAAGGCCCCCATCAACCCCTATGGCCAGACCAAACTGGCGATGGAAGGCATGATCCGCGATTACGCCCACGCCTACGGCATGAGCTACGCCATTTTGCGCTACTTCAACGCCGCCGGGGCCGATGCCAGCGGCCAGCTGGGCACGGCCTATAAGGTTTATACCCACCTCATCCCGCTGATCTTGCAAACCGCCAGCGGCGAGCAGCCGGTGATGAAGGTGTTTGGCGATGATTACCCCACGGCTGATGGCAGCGCCATGCGCGACTTCATCCACATTACTGACCTGATCGACGCCCATGTGCTGGCGCTCAAGCATCTGCAAAGCGGGCTGGGCAACCTCACCCTCAATCTGGGCACCAACAAGGCCACCTCGGTCAAGCAGATGATCGATATTGCCCGCGCCCTGACCGGCAAAGAGATCCCCACCCAGATGAACCCGCGCCGCGCCGGTGACCCGCCTCTGCTGGCGGCCGACGCCAGCGAAGCCCGCCGTGTGCTGGGCTGGACGCCGACCCATTCCAGCATCGAAAACATCATTTTAACTGCCTGGCAGTGGCAGCAAAAACTGCATCAATTTGGCCGGGCCGGCGCTTTGCGCGCTGTTCCGGCGACCACCAATTTCAAGGAGGCCATTTAAATGAAGTTCAATACTGCTCGTAAGACTGCCCGAAAAACAGCTCCGGCTACATTTCAGCCCGGCGCTAACGACAATGCCCGCGTGCTGCTCTATCCGGGTGCGCATTCCTTTTTCAAGCAGGCGGTTGACCGTCTGGGCGCGCTGGTAGGCCTGATCATGCTGGCCCCGGCACTGGCCATCATTGCCCTGCTAGTCAAGCGTGACGGCGGCCCGGCCTTTTACGGCCAGCCGCGCATTGGTCAGAATGGCAAGACCTTCAAGTGCTGGAAGTTCCGCTCGATGGTGCCCAATGCAGGTGAAGTCCTCAAGGACCTGCTGGCCAACAGCCCGCAGGCCCGCGCCGAGTGGGAACGTGACTTCAAGCTGAAGAACGACCCGCGCGTCACCAAGCTGGGCGCCATTTTGCGCAAGACCAGCCTGGATGAGCTGCCGCAGCTGTGGAACGTGCTGATGGGCGAGATGAGCCTGGTTGGCGTGCGCCCAGTTACCCAGACCGAGCTGAAGAATTATGGCGAGAAGATCGCTGACTACTACGCCATGCTGCCGGGCATGACCGGCCTGTGGCAGGTGAGCGGCCGCAACGATGTGAGCTATGCCGAACGCGTCGAGCTGGACAGCCAGTATGTGCGCGGCTGGAGCTTCTGGGGCGGCATCGGCATCATCTTCAAGACAGTAGATGTCATGCTGCGCAAGCGCGGGGCTTATTAAGCCAGCACTTCTATCTACTACCCAACCAAAGGCCGGGCATCCCCCGGCCTTTTTCTTTTTGGCTTTTTGATGATCTGCACGTTTGCGCCAACCCGCCCACATGAATACAACACGCCGAGCAGAAATAAGAACGGGGCCGGTTTTCACCAGCCTTGATTTACTCAACAAAAAACTAAAGGAGAATAGAGAGATACTTTCTCTCCTCTGCAATTACCTCAGAGATATCTCCACTAAACCGGATAAAATCAGTTGGGACTTGCCCCCTCGCAATAAGCCATTCTTCATGCAAAGTATCATATGGTAACGGAATGAAATGCTCAGCGCCCACCCCCAACTCACGGGCTAAATCCAGTGCGGCTTTTTCATCTCCTTCAATTTCCATATAACGGCCTATATCTGGAAACAAATCCACATCGACCTTAACAGGCAAGGTCGCCAAACGAATAGAATGCCTAATTCGCTGATATGATGATACTACAATAAACCCGGCACGGACTAGATCCGAGACCAAATGATCTGCTTCCTTCTCGGATAATGCCAATTCAGCTTCAAACTCACGTACCCCAAAAGAGTCTTGCACAGGTCTAGGCTTCTTAACGGTAAGCAGTGCAGAAGGTGTAGTATTATTTAATGGTATAAAGTGACGAACGCGCAAACGTGCATCTACCCGGTGCAATTGCATATTAGGGAAATCATAAACAATATTATTCTCTAACGCGCTGCTATCACATTTTCCTCCGAGGGCAGCAAGGCGCGAAAAAATTAAATCATCCGCAGCCGATTTAATCTCAAATTCCTCAAACAGGCCACACGCAGATGCTATATCTGATGGTGTAACACGCTGTTCAAAGCGTACTAGCCGCTCAAGAATATCTAAAACGTCAATTGGAATACCGGAGAATAGCCATTGAGTGCGCAAGTCAGACATAGAATCAAGATAGCAAAACGGGGCCGGTTTTCACCAGCCCCGTTGATTACTTTTATAAGCCGTCAGCTTACTGCGCTGCAGCCGCCAGCTTGGGCTTGGGCAGATCGGCCTTGATGTGCAGATCACGCTGCTGCTCGGGCGACATTTCGGTCGGGGCGCCCATCATCGGGTCCTCGAACGCGCCGTTCATCACGAAGGCATAAACCTCGCGCAGGTTGGGCTCACCAGCCAGCAACATAACCAGACGATCAATCCCGAAGCCACAGCCACCGTGCGGCGGCGCGCCGAAACGGAACGCATTGAGCATACCGCTGAACTTCTTCTCCAGTACGTCTCGGCTATAGCCAGCGATGGCAAAAGCCTTCTCCATAATATCACCGCGATGGTTACGGATAGCGCCGGAACACAGCTCAAACCCGTTACAGACGCAGTCATACTGATCCGCAACAATACCAAGCGGGTCGGCACTGTTCAGCGCTTCAAGACCACCACGCGGCATGGAGAACGGGTTATGACCGAAGTCAATCTTGCCGGTCTTTTCGTCCTGCTCGTACATGGGGAAGTCCACGATCCAGCAGAACTCGAACACGCCCTTCTTGATCAGCTCCAGCTCCTCACCCAGACGGGTGCGGGCCTTACCGGCCAGCTTGGCGGCGGCGCCTTCCTTGTCACACACAAAGAAAACGGCATCGCCATCCTGCAGGCCAGCCTGCGTCTTGAGCTCAGCCAGCGCAGCGGCAGGCAGGAACTTGGCAATGGGGCCCTTCCCCTCGCCGCCTTCGATGATGATATAGCCCAGACCCGGCGCGCCTTCGCTCTTGGCCCAGTCGTTGAGCTTGTCAAAGAAGCTGCGCGGCTTGCTGGCAACGCTGGGCGCACGAATGGCACGCACCACACCGCCCTTGGCGATGGTTTCCTTAAACGCGCGGAACTCGACATCCTCACGGGCGAAGACGCTGGTAACGTCCACAATGATCAGCGGGTTGCGCAGATCCGGCTTGTCCGAGCCATAGGTGAGCATGGCGTCACGATAGCCGATATGCTTCCACGGCCACGGCGTCACGGCAAACTTGCTGCCCTGATAGTCGGCAAACTCGGTGAACATGCCACCGATCACGTTTTCCATGACGTTGAAGATGTCCTTGGGCTCGACAAACGACATTTCCATATCGAGCTGGTAGAACTCGGCCAGACGGTCAGCGCGGCCATCTTCATCACGGAAGCACGGCGCAATCTGGAAATACTTGTCAAAGCCGCCCACCATCAGCAGCTGCTTGAACTGCTGCGGTGCCTGCGGCAACGCATAGGCCTTACCCGGATGCAAGCGGGCCGGCACCAGAAAGTCGCGCGCGCCTTCCGGCGAGCTGGCGGTCAGAATGGGGGTCTGGAATTCCTGAAAGCCCTGATCCCACATGCGGCGACGCAGTGAGGCAATGACGTTGTTACGCAGACGCAGGTTCTTCTGCATCTTCTCACGGCGCAGGTCGAGATAGCGGTACTTCAGGCGCAGATCCTCACCCACGCCGTCATCTTCCGCCACCTGGAACGGAATGACATCGGCCGGGGAATGCAGATAGGCCTGTGTGACCTTCACTTCAATCTCGCCGGTAGGCAGCTTGGTGTTCTTGGTATCGCCCGGGCGCTCGGTCACCACGCCGTCAAACATGACGACGGATTCAACACGCCAGTTGGCAACCTCGGCCAGCGCCGCATTGGACGGGTCAACCACGCACTGGGTCAGGCCATAGGTGTCGCGCAGGTCAATAAACATGACGCCGCCATGGTCACGCTTGCGCGAAATCCAGCCCGACAGCTTGACCGTCTGGCCCACATCAGTCCCCCGCAGGGCGCCACAGGTATGCGTGCGATATTTGCTCATCATCCGTCCTTGAATAAAGGCCCGGGCCAATAAAACCCGGCGCGTTAAATACCCGCGCAGACTAGACATTTCCGGCCCAGCTTGCAAGGTGTTTACAGGCGGACACGCCGGAAAAATCAGGCATTTTTGCTGCAAAACACAGCAGCGTCAGGCCACTTCAACCGCCCGCACCGGCGCAACCGAGACACGGCTGGCGCGGCCAACCGAGTAGTAGTTAAACCCGGCCACAACCATCTGCTGCGGATTATAGAGATTGCGCAGGTCAACCAGCACCGGCGCGCTCATCACGTCCTTCAGACGCGTGAGATCCAGCGCGCGGAACTCGTTCCACTCGGTGATGATGACGGCAGCATGGGCCCCGGCGCAAACGTCGTAGGAGTCAGTCCCCCAGACAACGCCCGGCATCACCTTCTGCGCTTCGCGCATAGCGACTGGGTCATAGGCATGCACCTGCGCACCGCCAGCCTGTAGCGCCGCAACAATATCAATCGCCGGGCTATCACGCATGTCATCGGTATCAGCCTTGAAGGCAACGCCGAGAACGGCAATCTTCTTGTCCTTGAGCGAGCCGCCCACGGCCTCTTCCACCCGCTGCGCCATGCTGCGCTTGCGGTTATTATTCACGGCGATGGTAGTATCGATCAGCTGCACCGGCGCATCAAAATCATGCGCGGTCTTGGACAGCGCCAGCGTATCCTTGGGGAAGCACGAGCCACCATAACCCGGGCCCGCCTGCAGGAACTTCTTGCCGATACGGGTATCAAGACCGATACCCTTGGCCACGTCCTGCACGTCGGCGCCAATCTTTTCGCACAGATCAGCGATTTCATTGATGAAGGTGATCTTCATGGCCAGGAAGCCGTTAGCCGCATACTTGATCAGCTCGGCGGTTTCGCGGCTGGTGAACAGGATCGGCGTTTCAACATCCGACAGCGGCGCATAAAGGCGGCGCATCACCTCTTCAGCCTGCTTGGAGGCCACACCAATCACGATACGGTCAGGGTGCATGAAGTCTTCAATAGCGGAGCCCTCACGCAGAAATTCCGGATTGGAGCAGACGTCAAACTTGGCGTCCGGACGGCGCTTGCGGATAATGCTTTCAACCGCAGTACCGGTCCCTACCGGGACGGTCGATTTATCAACGATCACCGTATAATCGGTCAGCGCGTCTGCAATTTCTTCAGCGGCGGCATACACATAGGTCAGGTCGGCATGGCCATCGCCACGGCGGGTGGGCGTGCCCACGGCAATAAAAACGGCCTGCGCACTGGCAACTGATGTTTTGAGGTCGGTCGAAAAGCTCAGGCGACAGCGGCAACGTTACGCGCAACCAGCTCGTCCAGCCCCGGCTCATAAATGGGGATTTCTCCCTTGAGCAGGCGGTCGATCTTGTCCTTATTATTGTCGACAGCGACCACGCTCACGCCAAATTCGGCAAAGCAAGCTGCCGACACCAGACCCACATAGCCAGACCCAATCACAGCAATACGCATAGGGATACTCTCCTGAGGCAGCATAAAAGCCGCCCGGTTAGGTTTAAAAAAGTTAACTGAAAAACATGGGCTTATACTAGAGTTTGCACAATTATTAAGTCAAGGTTAATATTGCGATGCACAACAAACCATCACGCCTAGCAGGCCCCTTACCTGTTAAATGCAACCAACAATAAAGTAATTAGTAATAATTAATAGCGCACACTGGGCGTAACGAAATATAGGCGTAACGAAATATAGGCGTAACGAAATATAGGCGTAACGAAATATAGGCGGAATAAAGTTTGGGAAGGGTATCATGGCCATTAACGTACCAAAACGCAGCCGACTGGGTTTTAACCTGATCGAAGCGGCAATTGTGCTGGGCGTGGTCGGCTTGGTCATTGGTGGTATCTGGATTGCAGCCTCTTCCGTCCGCCAGCGCATGGCGGTTAATGATATTGAAGTGGGTATTACCCGTGGGCTGGATTATTACCGGCAGAACCCGCTTATCCGCCCGGCTGCCTCTGGCGTTGCTGAAATTGTTAGCATCAACGGCATGGTCGCGCACAACACCCCCACGATTGGCATCATGAGTTATAATAGCGGAATTGATGTTTTTGTTGGCGGCGGCGTAGTCTTGAACATGGTGGCCATGACTGAGGCCACCTCTGACCTTATTTGCCCGAGTTGCAATATGTTTGCCGCTGCTATGGCATTTCTCAATGACGATCTGAGTGCCTACATCCCTCAACCTGAGAAATGCGCAGCCCTCATCAACCTTGTCCTGCAAGATAGTGGCGACCTGCAGGCAGGCGCCAGCTATGGCCTGCAGATTGTTGATACATCCGGCAACTCGCTGGGCAACTGGGACCCCGGCGATGGCAGCGCTAAACCCGACTTCAGCACCTATGGCACCTGGTGCCAGACAGCTGGCATGATTCAGGCCTATTACGCCCGATAAACAACATACACGCTTGCACAGATAGCCACATCGACACGCCCTTAAATCTGGTTCAATATTGCCCGTACCATTTTGAAAGGGCATGCCGTGAAACTGACATTTCTGGGGGCAACCGGCACCGTCACCGGCTCCAAATATCTGCTCAATTGCGCGGGCCAGAAGGTTTTGATTGATTGCGGGCTGTTTCAGGGCCTGAAAGAGCTGCGCCTGCGCAACTGGGATCCTCTGCCCATCAACCCCGCGCAGGTGGATGCGATTGTGCTCACCCACGCCCATCTCGATCACAGTGGCTATATTCCCAAGCTGGTGAAGGATGGTTTTAAAGGCTCCATCTATTGCTCTGAAGCCACTTACGATCTGTGCAAGATCCTGCTGCCGGATAGCGGCCACATTCAGGAAGAAGATGCCGACTTTGCCAACCGCCACGGCTATTCCAAACACAAGCCAGCGCTGGCGCTTTATACCAAGCAGGACGCGCTGGACTGCCTGAACCATTTTAAGCCAGTCAGCTTTGGTCAGCCACATGCGCTGGATGATGAAACACATTATACCCTGCATCGCGCCGGGCATATTTTAGGGGCGGCCTCCATTCGCGTGCAGGATGGCAGCGGCACCTCCATCCTGTTCTCAGGCGATATTGGCCGCACCAACGATCCGGTCATGAAAACTCCGGCCCAGATTCAGGATGCCGATTATCTGGTGGTGGAATCCACCTACGGCAACCGCCGCCATGATGTGAGCGACCCGGCGGCTGACCTGCAGCGCATCATTCTGGAAACGCTGGCGCGCGGCGGCACGTTGGTTATCCCTGCCTTTGCCGTGGGCCGCTGCCAGACGCTTTTGTATTACATTCATAAACTCAAGAGCGAGAACCGCATTCCCGCCACCCTGCCAGTCTATCTCGATAGCCCGATGGCAATTGATGTGTCCGCTCTGATGAGCAAACACACCAACGACCACCGCCTGCCGCCGCATTTATGCAAAGAGGTCTGCAACACCGCCACCTTCACCCGCACGGTGGAAGAATCCAAAGCGATTGATAATAGTGATATCAGCCTGCCCAAAATCATCATCTCGGCCAGCGGCATGGCCACCGGCGGGCGCGTGCTGCACCACCTCACCCGCTTTGTCGGCGATCCGCGCAGCACCGTCCTGCTGGCCGGTTTTCAGGCGGCTGGCACACGCGGCGACCGTTTGGCGCGCGGCGAAAGCGAGATCAAGATTCACGGTCAGCTCTGGCCGGTGCGGGCGCGGATTGAGCGCATGGACAATCTCTCCGCCCATGCCGATTATGAGGAAATGCTCGACTGGATGAGCCATATCAGCAGCCGCCCGCGCAAGGTGTTTGTCACCCACGGCGAGACGGAAGCGGCGCAAAGCATGCGCCAGAAAATTGACGAGCGGTTTGGCTGGAACGCGGTTGTGCCGCATTATCAGCAGACCGAGGAGATGTAAGGCATGAATCCCGGCAAACACACCCTCAAGCTGCGCCGCTTGGGTATTGATACCTATAAAGAGCCGATCATTTACATGCGCGAGGACTGCCATGTCTGCCGCGCCGAAGGGTTTGAATCGCTCGGCCGTATCCGCATTGCCTGCGGTGATCGTGTGCTGATTGCTACGCTCAACAAGGTCAAATCCCCCCTGCTCAGCCCTGGTGAAGCGGGCCTGTCTGAATATGCCTGGAAGGCGCTGGCCGCCACCGAGGGCGAGCTGATTACCGTGAGCCATCCGGCACCCATTACCTCGCTCAGCCATGTGCGCTCCAAGATTTACGGCAACCGCTTAGGCACCAGCGAGATCAACGCGATTGTCACCGACATTGTCACCAGCCGTTACTCTGACATTGAGATTGCCGCCTTTGTCACCGCCTGCGCCGGCCAGAAGATGGATGCGGGCGAGATTACCGACCTCACCCGCGCCATGGTCGATGCGGGCGAGCGCCTGAGCTGGCCCGGCGAGCTGATTGTGGACAAGCATTGCGTGGGCGGCCTGCCCGGCAACCGCACCACCCCGATTGTAGTTGCGATTGTGGCGGCGTTTGGCCTGACCATTCCCAAAACCTCGTCGCGCGCCATTACCTCACCCGCTGGCACAGCTGACACGATGGAAGTGCTGGCCCCGGTTGATCTTGAAATTGGCGCCATTCGCAAAGTAGTTGAGCAGGAGCATGGCTGTATTGTCTGGGGCGGCGCCGTCTCGCTCAGCCCGGCAGATGACATGCTCATCCGTATTGAGCGCGTGCTGGACCTTGATAGCGAGGGTCAGCTGGTGGCCTCAGTCCTGTCCAAGAAGATAGCGGCGGGTTCCTCCCATGTGCTGATTGATATTCCGGTTGGCCCTACTGCCAAAGTGCGCAGCATGGAGATGGCGCAAGTGTTGGGCCGCAATCTGGAGCAGACCGGCAACGCACTGGGCCTAGGCGTGCGCGTGCATATCAGCGATGGCACCCAGCCGGTCGGGCGCGGTATTGGCCCGGCACTGGAAGCGCGGGATATTCTCAGCGTCTTGCAAAACGACCCCCACGCCCCGCAGGACCTGCGCGAACGCGCGCTGGATCTGGCCGGTCATATTCTTGAATTTTCCCCGCAGGTCAAAAGCGGGCATGGCCGCCAGCGTGCGCGTGAGCTGCTGGACAGCGGCAAGGCCTGGGCCAAGTTTCAAGCCATCTGCGCGGCACAGGGCGGCATGCGCGAGGTACCCCTCGCGGCGCACCGTCACCCGATTGTGGCTAAACAGGCCGGGATTGTAACCAATATTGATAACCGCCGCATCTCCCGCGTGGCCAAACTGGCAGGCGCACCAACCGATAAAGTGGCTGGGGTTGATTTGCATGTCCCCTGCGGCACGCGTGTTGAGGTGGGCCAGCCGCTGTTTACCGTGCATGCGCAAGCGCCCGGCCAGCTGGATTACGCCCTCAATTATATTGAAGAACAGGGCGAGATTGTGCGGATTGGAGAAGGTTGATGTCGATATTGTTTATCTATCCCGGCAATGAAGAACTGGGCACCAACCTGCTCAATACCGAGCGCTTTAGCGCCGGACGCATGGATGTGCATCACTTCCCGGACGGCGAAAGCCTGATCCGGCTGGACAGTGTGGTGACCGATCAGGACGTGACCCTGCTCTGCACGCTCGACCACCCGGACGACAAAGCCACCAGCCTGATGTTCTTTGCCCAAACTGCCAAGGAGATGGGCGCCCGCAAAGTGACATTAATCACCCCCTATCTGGGTTATATGCGGCAGGATGTGCGCTTTCATCCCGGCGAAGCGTTGACCTCGGCCATTTTTGCAAAATTCCTCTCGGCGCAGTTTGATGAGCTCATCACCATCGACCCGCATCTGCACCGCCATAAAAGCATGGACGAGATTTACACCATCCCCACCACCGTGCTGCATGCGGCTGATATCATCGCCCATTGGATCAAGGATAATGTCGCCCTGCCGGTGCTGATCGGCCCGGATGGCGAGAGCGATCAATGGGTGTCGGATGTGGCTGGCCGCACTGGCATTCCCTATACCGTGCTGACCAAAACCCGCCGGGGCGATACGGATGTTGAGGTCTCGGTGCCGCATATCGAGCAATATCGTGACCACACCCCGGTTCTGGTGGATGACATCATTTCGACTGCCCGCACCATGATCGCCGCCGCCACCCACCTGCTCCATGCAGGCATGAAGGCACCCGTATGTATTGGTGTGCATGCGGTTTTTGCTGGTACAGCTTATGATGACCTGCACCGCGCGGGCGTAGGGCGTATTGTAACCTGCAATACCATCCCGCACCGCTCTAACGCGATTGACGTTACGCCACTACTGCTGCCCGCCTTGAGCTAATAAGGATTAGGCGGCCAGACGGCTGGCTGCATCTACCGCCAAGCCGCAACCAACCGCAGCCACGGGGTCACCATTAACCACTTGCGCGTGCGGCAGGAGCTGGCAGATTGCCTCACGTACCGCTGGCACGGCTGACGAGCCGCCGGTAAAGAAAATGGTGTGAATGTCCTGCCCCTGCACGCGCGGCTGCGCCAGCAAGGTGGCGACCGTCTTTTGCACGGCGGCAATCTGCGCTTCAATCGCAGCATTAAAGCCAGCGCGGGTAAATTCAAGCTTCAGCCCCTTGATGATCTCGTTAAAGCTGATGGTTTTCTTGCGGCTGTCCGTAAGGGCAATTTTCGCCTCTTCCACCTTATGAATCAGCGCATGACCCAAACGGTTGGTAATGACATGCTGCAAGCGCCCCACCAGCTCAGGGTCGGCAGCGCCACTCACCATTTCCTGAATATCGGCCTGACTGCGCGGCGTGTAGAGCATATTGATCTTATGCCAGGTAGAAAGCATGTGATAAGGCGAGCTTGGCATTTCCAGCGCCTTATGCTTGTAGAGTGAGCCCAAGCCCAGCGCAGGCATCACACCTTTAAAGCTCAGCAGACGGTCAAGATCTGTCCCGCCGATATGCACCCCGATATTGCCAAGAATATCAGCGGCACGGTCAGCCTGCCCCTTGCGGCGCGGCGAGAGATGGATCACCGAAAAATCGGCCGTACCACCGCCAATATCGGCAATCAACACGGTCTGATCATCCTGCAAGGTTGATTCATAGGCCAGTGCTGCCGCAATCGGCTCATACTGAAAGGCAATCTGTTTAAACCCGGCGCGGGTGGCAATATCCTGCAGCTGGTTTTGCGCCTGCTGGTCGGCCGCCGCATCATCATCGACAAAAAACACCGGGCGACCAATCACCGCCCGCTCAATCGGGCGGCCTGCTACAGCCTCGGCCTGCGTGCGCAAATGGCGCAAGAACAGCGCTAGCACATCCGCCAGCTTGTATGACTTAAAGCCAATGGCGGTTGAATCCTGCGCCAGCGCGGTACCCAAAATGCTCTTGAGCGAGCGCAGCAGACGGCCCTGATAGCCGTCACGATACATCTGCATGGCATCGCGCCCGAAATGAACAGAGGTCTCCCCCTCTTCCATATTGAAGAAAATACAGGTGGGAATGGAGTTGTGCGCGCCTTCCAGCGGCACCATGCTCACCCCGTCAGGCGCAACGATACCCACGGTGGAGTTGGAGGTGCCAAAATCAATCCCCACCACCGGCCCAGCCATTAATGTTGCTGATGCAGCCATAATATTCCTCTAATGATCGCTATAGATCACAATCGTGTCGAATTTCGACCGCCAGATCAATCAGGCCTTTTTGACGAACATGGTCTTGAGGCCCATTTCACCGATACCGTCGATACGGCAGTCAATGTCGTGATCGCCATCAACCAGCCGGTTGATCTTGACCTTGGTGCCGACCTTCACCACGGCGGATGAGCCTTTGACCTTCAGGTCTTTGATGAGCGTCACAATATCGCCCTCAGCCAGAATGTTGCCGTTGGCATCCTTCCAGACCCGCTCGGCTTCGCCCTCAGCTGCTGCCGGGGCGTTTTTAGGCCATTCATGCGCGCATTCAGGGCAAATGAACATGGCGCCATCCTCATAGACATACTCGGAATTGCAGGACGGGCACTTGGGAGTCTCGCTCATATTAAATCTCGCTTGGCTGGCACCCGTCATAAAGGCTGGCGCGCATGAAAAACCCCGCTTTCGCGGGGCTAAAATTGGCTGTGCTCACAGTCACCTGAGAACCTTTCTTCAGCCAGTTCCCTGTTAAACAGGGAAATAACAGGGAATCTTGCGGGTTTCAATCCCCGCAACAGTCCGTCAGACTGGTCTATCCCACTGCAATAGCTATATATTTCGCCCCACACAGGTAAAACTGGCCCCAAAATAACAGGGAATTATTTTCAGGTATCAGGGAATTTTATCTCCGCATCAGGGGAGCCTGTGCCTCCATCAGAGCCCCGGCCTGGGCGGCTGAGCCAAGCTGTAATGACCTACTCGCCTCTTGCCGCTATAGGTAATTAGACCGCGCTGGCGCAGGTCCGTGATGTTGCATTGGGTCATGCAGGCCGCTATCACATCGTTTCTGAATTGTTTACGCGGACGTTACTGCGGTATATATACCGCAATCAACTTCAGTGCATTGCCCTGCCGGGTAGCGGCGGTCGTGACTGCATCAGGATTCTTGCCATCGGCAGCGATATGAAGCTCACCTGTTGCCTTAATGGCTTGTTCGACCGCAGCAACAGCGCGCAGGCGGCGGGCTTCATCAAGACTTGCGAAGCTGCCCTTCAAGTTATTCAATTCCGCTGAAAGACGATCTGTCAGATCATGCAGCCCTGCCAGATTGCCCTCTTTTACTGCTTGTTCAGTCTGCGTACGCAAGCTCGTGATTTTCTGCCAAGGGTCACTGACCTGTGCGGCCACCTGCGACTCGGGGTGTGTGGTGCCAGCCTCATGCTCACTCCCATGGGCGAATGTAGCGAGCGGCGCGATAGTGATTAATACACCAAACGTCAATGATGCGAGCTTTTTCATTTATATCTCCTTGGTGACAGGGGTTGATTTGAGATTGGTGGGGCTGAACTGCCAGAAGACCAACGGGCGCAGCAGCAGATCAAGCAGCGTTGAGCTGAACAAGCCACTGAAGATGACAACAGCAACCGGGTATAGAATTTCACGGCCAGGCAGCTCAGGTGACATCAGCAGGGGTACCAATCCGAGAGAGGCTGTCAGTGCGGTCATGAGCACGGGAATGATGCGCTCGGCTGTGCCACGATAAATCATATCTTTCGTAAAGCCCTCGCCCTCATGCTCCATGAGATGCAGGTAATGGGCAATCATCATGATGCCGTTACGCGCGGCAATACCGGTAAGAGAAACAAAGCCGACGAGACTGGCAATTGAGAAAACGCCGCCCGTCAGCCACAATCCGGCAATGGCACCCACAAAAGCCAGCGGGATGGACAGCATCACCTGCAAGGCGAGGTTTACACTGCGGAAGTGCATATAAAGTACCAATAGCATGCCTGCGAGGGAAAGCAGGCTGAGCAGCGCGATGAGGCGGGCGGCACTGGCCTGACTTTCAAACTGACCGCCAAAGGAAATAAAATAACCCTCTGGCAGTTGCACCTTCCCGGCTATAGCCGACTGCATGTCTGTGACAGCACCTACAAGATCGCGGCCAGCGACATTGGCCTGAATGACAATACGGCGCTGGGCGTTCTCGCGGTTGATGATATTAGGGCCCTTGGCCTCTTCAATACGGGCAACAGCCTCCAACGGAACAGAGTTGCCATTACCGACATCAATCGGGATGCGTTTGATGGAATCGACATCATCCCGCGAGGCGTTAGCAAGCCTCAATACAACATCATAAGTGCGCTGGCCATCAAGCACCTGCGTAACTGTCTCACCCTGCATGGCAAGTTGGGCATACTCGGCAACTTCGCCCGCATTAAGGCCATAACGGGCCGCCTGCTCGCGATCAATCAGCACATGGATCTGCGGGATGAGTACCTGTCGCTCGACAAAGAGGTCAACAGTACCTGGAATGGCTTGCATGACGGCACGGATTTCTTCGGCTTTAGCCCTCAAAACTCCGAGATCGGGCCCAAACAGCTTGACTGCAACCTGCGCCCGCACTCCAGACATCATATGATCAATACGATGCGAAATGGGCTGACCGATATTAACGGCAATACCGGGGATCTGCTCCAGCCGGATGCGGATGTCAGCCAGAATGACAGCTTTAGAGCGGTCTGACTCCTTGAGTTCAACCTCAACCTCGCTGGAGTGAACACCTTCAGCATGATCGTCCTGTTCGGCTCTACCGGTACGGCGGCCAGTCTTGGTTGCCTCGGGGACTTCAAGGATCAGGCGCTCGGCCAGTGCGCCAATGCGGTTTGACTCAGCCAGGCTGGTGCCCGGCGGACTAAGCAGATTGATAGTGACCGAGCCTTCGTTGAACTCAGGTAAAAACTCTTTGCCCAGATAGGGATAACTGCCTGCTGCCACCAGGAACAGCAGCAAGATGGCTCCATAGACTATCTTGGTGCGGGCAAAGACCCAGTCAAGCAACGACTGTTCGGCAGCCTTAATCTTGCGCACCAGCCAGCCGTCCTGCCCGTGTGCCATGGATTTGAGTGAGGGCAGCAGGTAAGCGCATAGGGCCGGACTAAGCGTTACCGAGACCAGCAGGGATGCGATAATGGAAGTCACATAGGCAATACCAAGTGGCAGGAAGATCTTGCCCTCAATTCCTTGCAAGGCAAACAGCGGAATGAATACCAGCACAACGATGATGGTAGCAAAGACAATCGAGTTCCTGATTTCGCTGGTCGCAGCGCGGATGACCTCAACCGCTGGCAACGGTTGCGGGCGCTGGCGGTTTTCGCGCAGGCGCCGGTAGACGTTTTCCACACCAACAATTGCATCATCGACCAGCTCGCCAATCGCAATTGCCAGCCCGCCCAGCGTCATGGTGTTGATGGACAGGCCAAGGGCATGGAAAATAACAAAGGTAATGACAAAAGACAGCGGTATGGCGGTCAGGGTAATAAAAGTAGTCCGGAAGTTAAGCAGAAACAGGAACAAGATGATGGCGACGAATACCGAGCCATCAAGCAGGGCTTTCTCGACATTTCCAATGGCCCGCTCGATAAAGCTGCTCTGGCGGAAAATATCGTCATGAATCTGCACACCCGCTGGCAGGCCTTTGGCGATACTGGCCAGTTCTTTCTGAATCTGTGTGGTCAACTTGACTGTATCGGCCCCCGGCTGCTTCTGGATTGAAAGAATGATACCCGGATTACCGTTCACACTGGCATCCCCCCGGCGGGCAAGCGGGCCGCCATAGGTCACTTCGGCGACATCGCCCACAGTCAATGGCGCAATGCGATTTTCCTTGCCTGCCAATGGTGTTGCAGCAAGGTCAGCCGGGGTCTGGACCCGCGCCATATTGCGGATCAGGCTTTCCTGAAATGGCCCGAGCAGAAAGCCGCCAGTTGAATTGATATTGGAAGATTCAAGCGCTTCACGCACATCATGCAGACTGTGCTTCTGGGCCTGCAGGGCAAGCGGATCAACCAGCACCTGAAACTGCTTCTGCTGACCGCCGATAACTGTGACCTGCGCCACACCGGGAATGGCCAGCAGACGGGTACGGATGGTCCAGTCGGCCAGCGAGCGCAGCTCGAGCGGCGAGACGGTCTTTTCATCACCGGTCAGACCGATCAGCATGATCTCGCCCATGATCGAAGCAATTGGCCCCATTACCGGCCTGGCACCCGCAGGCAGGTTTTCGCTTACCTGCTGCAGGCGCTCGGCCACCGTCTGGCGAGCGACCAGAACGTCCGTCTCCCAACCAAACTCTACCCAGACGATGGAAAGGCCGATGCCGGAGGCCGACCTGACACGCTGTACACCCTTGGCGCCATTCACGGCAGTTTCAATTGGAAAACTGACAAGCGATTCAACTTCTTCGGGTGCCAGCCCTTCAGCCTCGGTAAAGATGGTTACAGTGGGGCGGTTGAGGTCCGGAAAAACATCAACCGGCATGTGGCTGAGAAGGAATCCGCCGTAAATCATGATAAGTGCGGAAACAGCGACCACCAGCAGGCGGTTACTGAGCGAGAAAGAGATAATACGGTCAAACATGGCTAGCTTATTCCGTGTGAGCCGCAGCAGGCTTGCTGGGCGTAGCAAACTGCAGCTGGTACTGGCCAACGGTTACCACCTGATCATCCGGTAGTACGCCGGAGATGATTTCCTGCCTCTCGCCAAAACGGTTGCCCAGAGTGACATCGCGGCGGTCAAAGTTGTTTCCGTTCCGGACAAAAACAAAAAGATTTCCGTCGGTTCCCAAAACAGCCTGACGGGGAATGGTTACCGCTGGCAGGCGCTCACCCGTCTCAATGCTCAAGACAACCTGCATGTGGCGCAGGAGCTTGAGATCTTTATTATCTACCGTGACATAAACTGTGAGGGTGCGTAGCTCGGGATCAAGAGCCGGGTCAATGCGCTCAACCTTACCAGTCAATACCATTCCCGGGTAGGATCGGCTGGTCAGATGAACGCTGCTGCCGGGCTTGATGCTGGCAAGAGCCGGAGTTTCATAAGCTTGTGCCTTCACCAAAGCCACCGACATATCGACAATCTCGAACAACACATCGCTGGGCGTAATATTCTGACCGATGGCAGGCATGCTCGTCGTTACGCGCCCTGCAACTGGGGCATAAATTGTGACCGGGGCACTGCCCAAAACCAGTGGCTCAATCACCACCAAAGGCTGGCCTTTTTCTACCGTATCACCAATGGTAGCCTTGACCTCGGTAACGCGTCCGTCAAAGCGGCTGCTGACCCGTGCATAAGCCTGTGGCGGTACATCGACCACACCATTAAGCATCACGGATGGCGCCATCTCCTCAAGCTTCGCTGCCTCAGTCTCTATGCCCAGATTGGTGATGGCGGCTGTGGAAAGAGTTATGACCCCAATAGCTGGCGTATCGTCAGTCTGACCGGGTGCTTCAGCATGACCTTCATGTGCAATCGCAGGCGCGGCAAACGTAGACAGTAACAACAAGCTATAAAAAGCCATGATTTTAGTTTTAGAGGCCATCACTTGCTCAGCTCCTCAATCATTCCGGTTTCCTGTGCCAGCTCAAGCCGCGCCAGTTGGGCATTCACCATACTTTCAATCAGCTGGCTTTCTGCTTCTGTTACTTTTTCCCTCACCTGCCACAAGGCCATAGGATCAGACTGACCCTGGCTCAGGAGATTTCGGGTTGTCTGGTAGCTGGAGCGGTAACGTGGCAGGACCGAGTTTTTTAGCAGGGTGTATTCCCGCGCGCTGGCTTCGGCCCTTGCATATAGCGCTGCAATAGATTGCGGCAGGCCGTATTCAGCAGATCGGCTGATTTCCTGCTCGGCCCGGGAAATGTCAGCCTGATATCTTTGCCGGTCAGCAGCCTTGGTATCCCATAGGGGCACGCGCAGGGAAAGACCAAAGCCGTAGGATTGGCTACCACCGCCAGCACCGCGCGAATACGTTATGCGGGGGCCAATCTCAGGAAGCCGGCCCTCGTCTTTGGCTATTCTAAGCCTTGCCTGAGCGGCTTTTAGTCTTTCATCAAGAAGATTGCGCCAGTTAGGGTGGCTGCCCGCAGCTTCGATAAGCTGCGCCGCGGGAGGAAGTGCGGATAGATCAGGCGCCGCCAGCCGTGAACCAGCCATATTCCGGCCAGTCAGTTTTGAAAGCTGATGCCCCGCTACTAGTAAATCTGCCTGATTGGCGGCCAGCTTGGCATCCCAGCCAGCTGCATCACCCTGGAAAAGCTCAAGCGCTGCCGGATCGGTCTGGCCCTGTGCTGCGCCCCTGGCAAGAATATCTGCTGCTCGCCGGGCTTCCCTGCGCGCCGAAGAAAACAACTGCTCACGTTGTTGCGCCGCCCAAAAAGCTGTGTAGGTTGAGCCTGCCTCGGCAATCAAGGCGGCTCTGGCAATATGCTGCTCTGTCGTTGTCAGCTTCCGGAGACTTTCGGCAGCTTCACGCCGTGCCCCGGTTAAATCAGAGAGGCGAAGTGGCTGAAAAAACTCTGCTGCCATGCCCGCACCACCAGAGTTACGCTCTTTCTCCAGATCAAACTGAAGTTCAGGATTTTCGAATGTCTGCAACTCTGTTGCTTCGGCATCGCCAATAGCGGCAGTCCGGACCGCATCAAGTGCCTGATTACTTTTAAGCAACGCCAGAGTGATAACGTCAGACTGGCTGACCCTGACTGATTCGGCTGCAAGGGCAGGGCCACCAGCAAGGAAGATGGCAAAAGCTGAGAGAAAAACGTATCGCATAATGGCTCCATTAATTGAATCAATCATACTGGAGCTGCGTGTAACCATGGGGGCAAGAATTGTAACAAACTGTAACGGCACATATTCGGGTTAGCCAAATCAGGCTGTTAGCGGCTAATATAAGTCCATGAGCACTGCTGTTCGTCTGGACGCCCCCGCTGGCCCGCCAATCAAGGTTCTGATCGTCGATGACGATGCGGAAATCAGGACGCTATTGGGTCGCTACCTTGCCGAAAGCGGCTTTGAAGTTGCCACAGCGCGTGATGGTATCGAGTTGCGCGAACGCCTAAAGCTGACCCAGCCAGATTTTATCATCCTTGACCTCATGCTGCCCGGCATCTCAGGGTATGATCTGTGTCGGGAGATCCGCCAGAAGTTACCGATCCCCATTCTGATGCTGACAGCCCGCGGCGAAGAGGCCGACCGTATAGTCGGGCTTGAGCTTGGTGCGGATGACTATCTGGCCAAACCTTTCAGCCCGCGCGAGCTGGTGGCCAGAATCCGTGCGGTGCTGCGCCGTTCAGTGCAGCAATCAGCTGGAGCTGTTACGCCTGCTGCGGCAGGCTATGTCTTTGCCAGCTGGCAGCTTGATACAGGAAACCGTGCCGTTTTTGCGCCTGACAGGCAGCAGATTGCCCTGAGCGGTGGAGAATACGAGGTATTGCTGGCGCTGGTCGAACACCCCCAGCGTATCATGAGCCGAGATCAGCTGCTGGATCTGGCCCGGCACCGTCAACCCGGCCTCTATGATCGCAGCATGGATGTTCAGATCAGTCGCCTGCGCCGCAAACTGGCTCAGGCTGGCGGGCAAGAGCTGATCAAGACTGTGCGAGGCGCGGGATATATGCTGACTGTTCCTGTCAGGAGGGCCTGATGGGCAGATTATTTGATACGCTGACTAGCCGTCTGATTCTGGTTCTTCTGCTCAGCTTGGGGATATTTCATCTGGGCAGTATTTATCTTTATCAGGCAGGCATGCGCTACGCCGCCAGCCTTGCCCATGAGGAACAACTGGCAGAGCGGCTGGTTTCAATCAAGCGCTCGCTTGGCGAACAGATACCCACCCACCGCGAGGATGCCGCACACGGTCTTTCAACGGCTGCGCTTGATGTTCACTGGAGCGAGGTTAGCCTGGTTAATGATGTTTCAATTACAACGCCAGAGCTTCTTGCTTTCCGCCATAAGCTTTTAGAAGCTTTACCGGGCGAACTGACAGCAGAGCAGGTCAGGCTTGGTTATGCTGATGAAGGCGTGGCCAATAACGCTTCATCTTATAATTCGCATATCATGCTGGCATCACTCCAGATGGCAGACAAAAGCTGGGTCAATTTTGCCATAACCAGCATGGCTCCCAGCGGCACGCATGATCATGGCACCATTCTCTCGACCAGTCTGATGGCCGTTGGTATTATTCTGGTTTCTCTTCTGGTTGTGCGGTGGTTCAACCGACCACTCGCCAAACTGGCAGATGCCGCCGAGCGGCTGGGGAGCAACATTCAGGCGCTGCCCCTTGCGGTAACCGGGCCCAAAGAAGTCCGGCAGGCTGCTACTGCTTTCAATAACATGCAGGCCGCACTACAGCAGATGATGCGCGAAAGATCATTAGCCTTGGCCGCTATATCTCATGATCTGAGAACGCCACTCACCCGCATCCGGCTCCGGGCTGAATTTATTGGGGACACCGAACTGCGCGACCGCACCGAGCGCGACGTTGTGGAAATGCAGGAGCTTATTGATTCGGCACTGGATTATCTGCGTGACGAACAAACCTCTCTAATAGCCCAGGACATAGATTTATCCGTCCTGCTACAAGAAATTTGTACTGCCTTCAAAGAGATGGGCCATCATGTATCTCTGAGCTCTTTCAGTGTGGCTCCGTTCAGAGGGCAACCGCTCACTCTTCGGCGGGCGTTCTCCAACCTGATTGATAATGCTATTAAATACGGTCAGCAGGCCGATGTCTCTCTCAAAAAAGAAGGCAGCAGTTTTATCATCACTATTGCCGATCAGGGGCCGGGCATTCCCGAACATGAGCACCACAATGTTCTAAAGCCGTTTTATCGGTTAGATGCCTCGCGTGAAGCTGGCCCCGGCGGAAGTGGTCTTGGATTAAGCGTAGCTGATATGGCCATCAAGCGTCATGGCGGCAGTCTTGTATTTACCAATCTCCCGCAAGGCGGGCTACTACAGACAATCTCATTGCCTCTACCTGACAAGGTCTGACGTTACACTTTGTTACTCAGCCGTCACACGCTGGCAAAGCTTCAGCTGCATGATGCTTTTTGTATGGCCGTAAGGTCCTAACATCATGATGGAGAAAAGACATGGTATCAAAAACCGTAAAGCGGGCTATCCCGGCAGTTCTGCTAGTGGGCGTGCTGGCGGGCTGTAGCGCCAACCTAACCCCGCCAGGACCGATAGCGGATAAATATGACCGTTACTACTCGACTAACGCTCAGGTCAAAACGGCTGGGCCAGATGCGCGGTGCAAGGCGGGTGTGCCGGGTGCGCGCATGGTTGATGGAAGGCCTTGTCCGCAGTAACTGAGCCGCCTGCCTGTTTACACAGGCAGGCGATTTTCTGAATTATCACCGTAAATTGGACTTTATTATCCCTAATTGTTACAGTTTGTAACCAATATACCCTGTGCCGATATCTATCAGGATATTATATTGCGAGCATCCGGAATGTGGAGATCGTCATGCGTTCAATAATATCCCGTCGTAATTTCATGCAGGCCGCCACCATCACAGCTGCGGGACTGATGGTTTCATCTTCTGCCCTGGCAGCCGGAATCTCCCGTACTTTACCGGATAAACTATTGAAGATTACAAGCAGGGTTCTGGAAGTGAATGGCAAGCCTGCCAAAGTGTATGGCCTCATTGGTCCAGATGGAATGCCTGGCCTGTCTTTTATTAAAGGCGATCGATTCAGTGTAAGACTGCAGAATGAGGGAGGTGATCCAACACTCATTCATTGGCATGGCCTCACGCCACCATGGAAACAGGATGGCGTTCCCGGCGTTACGCAAGAATTGCTCCAGCCACAGCAGTTCTATGATTATGACTTCACCCTTGAGCGGGCTGGTACCAATTGGATGCATGCGCATACCCTGCAGGAGCAGCAACTGCTGGCTGCGCCTCTGGTCGTACATGACAGCGCGCAAAGCAGTGAGCAGGAACTAGTCATTCTACTTCATGACTTTTCTTTCAAAACACCAGAAGAACTGCTGGCGGGCTTGCAAGGTAGTAGCAGCCGTCACCAGATGGGTGATATGTCTGGTATGCAGAGCATGCACGATATGACGATGCAAGGCACGGGTGGCATGGATGTAAATGACATAGAATACGATGCATATTTAGCCAATGACCGTACACTCGCTGACCCTGAGGTCACTCAGGTTGAGCCTGGCTCAGCAATCCGCTTGCGTATCATCAACGGTGCTACCTCGACCGGATTTACTGTTGATCTGGGTAACCTTACGGGGCAGGCCATTGCAGTAGACGGCATGGATATAATACCTGTTTCCGGGCAGCGTTTCCCTTTGACGATGGGCCAGAGGCTGGATATCCGGATTGCCATACCTGGCGAGCAGAAGGCCTGGCCCATTCTGTTCCGCCGTGAAAGCAGTGTCGATCAAACCGGCATCATTCTGGCTGCCAAAGGTGCCCCTATTAAAAAGATCACAACAGCAGCTGCTGATAAGGGCCCCGTTCTGGACTGGCTCTTTGAACAGCAGCTCCGGGCAACTCGCCAGCTTGATGACCGCATGGCTGGTGTAACTGCAGAATATGACCTGACGGGTAGCATGTCACCATATGCCTGGGCCATGAAACGGGTAGATTCAGATGGCAAGAACCTGACTGTTACTTCTGGGCAGAGGGTTGAAGTTACCATGAATAATCGTTCGATGATGGCTCATCCAATGCACCTGCATGGGCATCACTTTCAGGTTGTTAGCCTGAATGGCCAGAAGTTTTCTGGCGCCATGCGGGACACGTTGCTGATCCCGCCGATGGCCAGCGCTACGGTGGCTTTTGATGCCAATAATCCGGGAGCCAAATGGGCTTTTCACTGCCATCACCTCTATCATATGGCCACAGGCATGATGGACTTTATTTCATACACATAGGCCAGAGTGATTGACTTTATCGGGATGTGGTTATACCTTATACCTAGGTAGTAGGTATAAGGAGGTAAAATGACCTGTATATCGGCGCAGAAGACCAAGGCCCTGCGTGTAGCCAAGCAGGCGCGTGGTATGATCGACAAGGTTATTGCCCTGATCGAGGCAGATGAATATTGCCCCAACATCATCCAGCAGGCTGACAGCGTGAGTGGTTTCATGACCAGTGTAAAGCGCGAACTGCTGGCTGGCCACCTTGATACCTGTGTAATGAACCGCATGAAGGAAAACAAGGAACAGACCATTAAAGAGCTGATGAAAATCTATAACCTGTCCGAGGGTTGATATGTCTGCCGTGCCTGAAACCTACAAAATCACTGGTATGCACTGTGCATCCTGCGCCAGCATTATCGAGCGCACACTAAATAAAGTGGAAGGCGTCAGCTCGGCCTCGGTCAATTTCGGGACTGAAACACTGGCGATTGACTACGATAGCGCCAGGCTGGCTGTAAATGATCTGGCAAAAACGCTGGAGCCGATGGGCTATAGGCTGATCATTCCGCCCAAAGCCACTGATGCGTCTATGCCACATGGTGATACAGCAGCCCCAGAGGATCACAAACTGGCCGAGATCAATGATCTTCGTAACAAGGTCAGGGCAGTGATGCCGCTGGTTGTCATGAGCGCCTTCATCATGGGCTGGGACATTCTGGCAGAGTTCGCGGTTGTGCCTGCCCAAAGCGAAGTGCTGAAAGAGTTTTTCCATCACCTGCTGCCGATTATGGCCACTTACGCCCTGTTTGTGGTTGGTCTGCCTTACCTGCGTGGCCTGTGGCAGTTTATGCGCCGTGGTGCAGCCAGTATGGATACGCTGATTGGCCTTGGCACCAGCGTGGCGTTTCTTTACAGCTTTATCCTTTCTGCATTTGAAGACAGCCTCAAAGATTATGTCGATGCGCATCATACCTATTATGATGTCACTATTGTTGTTATCGGCTTTATCACGTTGGGTAAATACCTTGAAGCCAAAGCCCGCCTGCGCACCGGCGATGCTATCCGCCGCCTGTTAAATCTCAGTGCCAAAACCGCATTGGTGCTCAAGGATGGCAGGGAAATTGAAGTTCCGGTTGATCAGGTTCAGGTGGGTGATGTGATTGTCATCAAGCCCGGTACAAAAATCCCGGTGGATGGCGAGGTTGTTTCCGGCAGTTCGTATATTGATGAGAGCATGGTAACGGGTGAGCCGATGCCAGTTGCCAAGGCGACTGGCGATACAGTAGTTGGCGGCACCCTTAATACCAGCGGCAGTTTTACTTTCAAGGCGACCAAGGTTGGCGCAGGTACACTGCTCGCCGGTATCATCCGTATGGTTGAGCAGGCGCAGGGCAGCAAGGCCCCCATTCAGGCGCTGGCTGACCGCATTTCTGCTGTGTTTGTGCCCGTTGTGCTGATTGTTGCCCTGCTGGCACTGGCCGCATGGCTAGTTCTAGGTATTCCTGCTTATGGCCTTAGTCAGGCTCTGACTTATGGCCTGAGCTCTTTTGTCGGTGTGCTGGTGATTGCCTGCCCCTGTGCACTGGGCCTTGCTACGCCAACCGCCATCATTGTTGGCGTTGGTAAGGGGGCGCAGAACGGTATTCTGGTCAAGGACGCTGCCACGCTCGAAAAACTGGCGCATGTCGATACCATCGTGCTTGATAAGACCGGCACCATCACCAAGGGTAAGCCTGAGCTCACCGGCATTCAGACTTTTGGCAGTATGAATGAAGTGGAGGCCCTGGCTATTCTCGCTGCCCTTGAAAGTCAGTCAGAGCACCCGATTGCCCATGCAATTCTGGCTGGTGCTGCAGCCAAGGGAGTTGCGCCAGTTGTGCTTGCCAACTTCGACAGTATTAAAGGCAAAGGCATTATGGGTGTGATTGCCGGGCAAACCTACCATGCAGGCAGCCCGCGCCTGCTGGCCGATCTTGGCATTGTACTGGATGAGACTTTACTGGTGGCTGAAACAGCCAAGGGCAATACGCCTGTATTTCTGGCGCAAGGCAATAAGCTACTGGCATCTGCATGGGTGGCTGATGCCATTAAACCAGAAGCCGCCAACGCAATCAGCGCGCTTAAGGCTAAAGGCCTCAAAATCATCATGCTTACTGGCGATAACCGCAATACAGCGCAGCATATCGCTGCACAGGTTGGCATTGATGAGGTTGAAGCTGAAGTGTTGCCGCAGGACAAGCTTGAGGTAGTTAAGAAGCTACAAGTTGCTGGCCACAAAGTGGCCATGGCGGGCGATGGTGTGAACGATGCTCCCGCGCTGGCGCAAGCCGATGTGGGCATTGCCATGGGCAGTGGTACTGACGTGGCAATTGATACAGCAGGTATTACACTTCTTGGTGGCGATATCAGCAAACTGGCCAAGGCTGTTACGCTTTCACGCCAGACGATGACCGGTATAAAACAAAACCTGTTCTGGGCCTTCATTTTTAATCTGGTAGGTATTCCGCTAGCGGCTGGTGTGTTTTATCCGGTCTTCGGCTGGCTGCTCTCGCCGGCGTTTGCGGGAACCGCCATGGCATTTTCCAGCGTAGCGGTAGTGAGCAACTCGCTGCGCCTCAAGCTGAAGGCACTGTAACATGAGCCAGCATGTATTCCACGTTTCCGGCATGCATTGTAAGGCTTGCATTCTGCTGGTTGAAGATGAGCTGACAGACTTGCCCGAGATCAGCCGCGCCAAAGCCTCACTCAAGTATCACCATGTAGAGCTGGAAGGCGAGTTTGGTGGCAGGTCAGCGGAAGAAATCATTGCGTTTCTTACGCCGCACCTACAAAAGCTTGGCTACAGCCTCTCTCTTGAGCGAGTAAAGCACACTGCTAACTGGAGTGAGTTCGGCTGGGCCGTTCCGCTGGCTTTGCTATTTCTGGGCGGGTTTGTTGCTCTGCAGAAGCTCGGGATCGTCAATCTGTTGACGGTAAATGAGGTCAGCTACCCGGCTGCGTTTCTCATCGGGCTGGTGGCTTCGGTATCATCCTGCATGGCTGTAGTAGGCGGGCTGACGCTTTCAGTTTCCGCCAATTTCGCCAAAGAGGGCGACAGGTTCCGCCCGCAGGCACTTTTCCATGCCGGACGGCTGGTGTCGTTCTTCCTGCTTGGCGGTTTGGTTGGTGTGATCGGGGGCAGTTTTCAGATCAGCCCTAACGGTACCATGTGGCTTAGCATGGCTGTGGGTATTATCATGCTGGTACTGGGACTGAACCTGCTTGATGTATTCCCGTGGGCCAAGCGCTTGCAGCCGACCCTGCCGGGCTTTATCTCGCGTCATCTACTGTTGGCGGAAAAGCTCAACCACACTCTTACACCTGCCCTACTTGGCGCTGTTACTTTTTTCTTGCCCTGCGGTTTTACCCAGTCGATGCAGCTTTATGCGCTTTCCAGTGGAAGCTTTATCACCGGCAGCCTCACCATGCTGGTGTTCGCTCTGGGGACTTTGCCAGTGCTGGCACTGCTCAGCTTCGCCTCGCTCAGCCTGCACTCACGCAGGGCATCAGGCATATTCTTCAAGACTGCCGGGCTGGTGGTTATTGCTTTTGCCATATTCAATCTGATGAACGGGCTTGTTGTTGCTGGTATCATTCAACCCATCGTGAGGCTGTGATCATGAAAAAGAACCTTGGCGGCATTGTTCTTGTTGTAACTGCTGTAGTAGCCATGAGCTATGGCGGCGTTCTGATGGCGTCTTCTGGTCAGCCGCAGGTAGCGCCCGCACCGGCAGCTCCGGTTGATATGCCTGCCGCCCAAGCCCAAAGTGACATCCAGACGCTGGAGATTACCGCCAAGGGTGGTTACAGCCCTGTCAGCTCAGAATTGAAAGCGGAAGCTCCAGCTATTCTGCATATCATCACCAACAGCACGTTTGACTGCTCCAGCAGCCTGACCATACCGGCTTTGGACTATCGAACCCATCTGCCCATGACTGGCACTACCGAAGTCAGCATTCCGCCTCAACCCGCCGGTACTACCCTGACCGGCCTGTGCGGTATGGGTATGTATAGCTTTACAATCAGTTTTATCTAGGGCTTTGATAAAGCAAGCATATCTATCGTGATGGTGAGCTAGCTTGTTTGAGTCTGCGTTTAGGATAAAGAACGTTAGAACTTTCGCGGCGGAGCACTCAAGTAAATAGGATTGAAATAGTCCACAACGCGCATGCTAAGCACACTTATTTAAATCACTTTGATTCTTTAAATCTGTGACAATTTCTCCCGGAGCAGAAAAGGAAACGTTGCTTGTCGCCCGGTTTAATCCATGCAAATGTTTGTCACCAGAGGGCGACAGTACATACAAAGTGTATGCGCGCGCGTTTCAGGAGGTTACCATGAAAAACAAACTTAATCTGGCGCTATTGGCACTCGTCGTCGCTTTGCCCTTTGCTGCGCATGCTGCCGATGCTTCGTCCCAACCCGCAACAAGCAATCAGGAAATTCAATCGCCGGCCCCTGTTCCGGATGTAGCAAAATTTGACGAGCAGCTGGCTAAAGTGCGCGAAGATATGCAAAAGATGCAGGAGCAGATGAATCAGATAGGCCAGACACAAGATTCACAAGAACGGCAAAAGCTTTTGCAGGATCACTGGACCAGCATGCAGAATGCAATGCAGGACATGCACGGCATGTGGGGCGCTGGGTGCTGCTCAAATGGCATGATGGGCGGACAGCATATGATGGGAAACATGATGGATGATGATATGATGGGTTGGGATCACATGGGGGGTTATTATTCAAACCTTACACCCGACCAAATCAAGCAGCGCCAGTACATGATGGATCAATACGTTCCTATGCAGCAGATGATGATGAACAACATGATGATGCATCAGAACTGGATGATGCAGCAGCAGCGCTGAGTTAGCACAACTGCTATAAAGAGTTTTTGAATGGCCGCGTCGCGGCCATTCATTATTTGTGGGTACGTGCAATGCAATCAGCGTGGTTTGCCAGCACGTTGATAACGCGGCAGTCGGCTACTTTGCCATGGCTGCAGCTCGTTACCATCCGCTCCAGCTCTTTCTTGACCGCCTTCAGGCTGTTGATACGCTGCTCGACCTGCTCAAGCTGCAGGCGAGCAAGTTTGTCGGCCTGCTCACAGGACTGGTCAGGCTCATCCTGCAGCGAGAGAAAAGTCCGGATCGAGGGGATTTCAAATCCAAGCTCGCGCGCATGGCGGATGAACATCAGGCGGTGCAGGTAAGAAACGTCATAGGTCCGTCGATTACCCTCGCTACGCTGCGGAGGCGGCAGCAGGCCGATTTCCTCGTAATATCTGATGGTTGGAACTTTCACGCTGCTTTGGCGGGAAAGCTCCCCGATGGTGAGTACGGCAGTCATTTAAGGCTTGCTCCTCTAGTCACTAGAGGAGTTAGCATGGTTATCAGACTAAACAAGAGGCCTGATATGACCAATTCGTCCCACCAGCTGCGTTATCGCGTTTCCGGCATGGATTGCGGCTCCTGCGCGAGCAAGATTGAAACAGCCGTCAAGCGGGTTGCCGGCGTTAGCAACGTGACTGTCTCGGTTACTGCAGGCACAATGGCTGTCCAGATGATTGATGATGCCACTCCTACCCATACGATCGAGCAGAAGGTTACGGCGCTGGGCTATAAGCTGACGCCGCTAGCAGTTACAGACAAGGCGGCACCTGCTCTCGACAATGATCACGCCTGCGCAGGTCACGATCATGCCCAAGGTCATAGCCATGGAGACAGCCATAAGCACGAACATGAAACTTTGCCAGATAACCAGGAATGGTGGCAGAGCACCAAAGCAAGGCTGATTTTCATTTATGGCGCTGCTTTGGCAGCAGCTTATTCGGGGAGTTTTATACTCACTGGTTTCTCAAGCTGGCTATATGGGGCCGCACTGTTATTCGGTCTTACCCCTATCGCTCGTCGGGCATGGGCCGCAGCTGCCTCTGGTACTCCATTTTCCATTGAAACACTCATGAGCATCGCTGCGGTAGGTGCGCTGGCAATCGGCGCGACGCAAGAGGCTGCAGTCGTCGTTCTGCTGTTTCTCGTCGGCGAACTGCTGGAAGGCGTGGCCGCCAGTCGTTCTCGCGCCAGCATCAAGGCGCTTACTGCCCTTATGCCAAAAACGGCTTTTATCGAGCAGGATGGTGTGGTCAAAGAGGTTCAGGCAGATAGTCTTGCTCCGGATATGATTATTGTTGTTCGTCCCGGTGACCGCGTGCCTGCCGATGGAATGATCCTGTCTGGCGAAAGCGCGATTGACGAGGCGCCGATCAGTGGTGAGAGTGTCCCTAAGAACAAGAAGCCAGGTGAGAACGTATTTGCCGGTACGGTAAACCTGAGCAGTGCTTTACGGGTAAAAATTACCGCCGCTGCGTCGGATAATACCATCTCGCGTATCATCAGGCTGGTAGAAGAGGCACAGGAAAGCAAAGCCCCAACCGAACGCTTTATCGACCAGTTTTCGCGCTACTATACGCCGGCAATCGTGGTTATTGCAGCGCTTGTCGCCCTGATACCCCCGCTGGCTTTTGGGGGGGAATGGCACACCTGGATCTATCGGGCACTGGCATTGCTGTTGATTGGTTGCCCGTGCGCATTGGTCATCTCAACGCCTGCCGCGATTGCGGCAGGGCTAGCAGCCGGAGCCAGACAGGGCTTGCTTATCAAGGGCGGCAGTGTACTTGAGCGGATTGGCAATATCACGCATATCGCATTCGATAAAACCGGCACGCTTACTGTGGGCAAGCCACAGGTTACTGACATTATTTCTTATAACGGAACAGAAGCTGATGTACTGCGTCTGGCGGCTGCGCTTGAAACCGGGTCTAGCCACCCTTTGGCAAAAGCCATACTGGCCCGGGCAGATGAGCAGAGCATAAAATCCGGTGCCGCCAGTGACATCACTGCTGTTTCCGGAAAAGGCATGACCGGTGTATTTGAAGGGATACCGTTGTTTTTAGGATCAATTCCGGCAGCGGCTGAGAGGGTGTCTTTAAGCGATAGTCAGCGCTCGGAAGCCGAAAGGCTGTTTGGAGAAGGTAAAACCGTCTCTGTTCTGCTGGCAGGCAGGGAAGTAAGCGGGCTGATTGCCATGCGTGATGAGCCGCGCCCAGATGCCAAGGCCGGGCTTGAGCAGCTCAGTACTCTGGGTATACAGCCAGTAATGCTCACCGGCGATAACCAGCGCACCGCTACTGCAATTGGTGCAGACTTGGGGCTGGAAGCAAAGGGAGATTTACTGCCGGCCGATAAACTTGCCTACATTCAGGCGGCGAAGAGCAAGGGCCAGCGCATAGCCAAGGTTGGTGATGGCATTAATGATGCGCCAGCGCTGGCAGCCGCCGAAGTTGGCATTGCCATGGGGGGCGGAACTGACGTGGCGCTTGAAACGGCTGAAGCTGCGCTGATGTATGGTCGCGTTTCTGATGTTGCATCTATGGTCATGCTGTCACGCCGGACTATGCATAATATCTGGCAGAATGTAACCATTGCCTTGGGGTTGAAGGGTGTCTTCCTCATCACGACACTTGCCGGTATTACCGGCCTTTGGCCAGCTATTCTGGCTGATACAGGCGCAACCGTGCTGGTAACCTTTAATGCGCTTAGGCTCCTCAAGAGTAGAGACTGAATACAACCCTCAAATAGCCATTTAATTATCCACTTATCTGCTGGATTAAGCTGCTGAAAGAAGCATTGTTGTCACCATCAACAGATGGAGACTAGTATGCGCAAGCCCCAGACCAGCCCAATAGCCCTAGAAGCCTTCATGGCCCGCAAGGCAGAAATCGACATCCAACTCGCCCGGCTGCAGGCCCTGAGTGACGAACACTTTAATCTCAGCCCTGATGGCATCCACTGGAGCCATGTGGGTGACCTTAGCCGCTATGCCGGACTGCTGCGCCAAATTACCGATGCAGTCTTTAAGGAGGGTGAGCACGCAGCCTGACCTGCTCCAGCCAATATCAGCCCCGTCCGGTAGCGTCGGCGGGGCTTGTGGTGGTAGGGGCGCCAGAATTGTCTGCGCCTCAACATCGGAGACGGTATATCTAACAGGAAAGAGGAGAGAATGATGCAGAAAGACAAGGACGCGACCATGTGGATTCCGATAGGAGGCTATGCCGTACTGGAGCACACCACCGGCGAGCAAACCAGTGTCAGGATTGAGAGCGCAACAATACAGGTTGTTGACGACGGGGAATTCATAAATCTGGCACTCAAAGATAAAGATGGCGACTTCTACTTCCTCCTCACCCAACAGACTGGCCCCAATCTATTGGCTGCCTACAAACGGGCCGGCATCCCGACGGGGGCAACTGTCCACATAAAGCAGGAGCAATAAATGACCCCCACACTCACGCGCTTCCGCTCAACTTACCATGTCACATTATAATAAGGAGACCACCATGACCAAACTCAATGATACCCAGCTTGTTATCCTGTCGGCCGCCAGCCGCCGTCGGGACTTTTCGGTCTACCCGCTTCCGCGCAGTATTAAACGTGGAGATGGTCCAAAGGTTCTGAAACAGCTTCTGACCAAGGGACTGATTGAGGAGACAGAGGCCGTGGGCGATGCGCCCGTCTGGCGGCAGCATGAAGATGGATATGGAGTAACCCTCATCCTGGCAGATGGCGGATTTAAGGCGCTGGGAGTTGCGCGTGAAGCAACCGATTCAGCTGAACCACCGCAGAAGCCAAAGAAGGTAATTGTTAAACCAGATGTGGAAACAGGTAGCAAGCAAAGCAGACTGGTCGAATTGCTGCGCACCAAGAGCGGCGCAACCATTGATGAAATAGCCAAGTCATTCAACTGGTTGCCGCATACTGCCCGCGCCGTCATCACGGTTACTGTAAAACGTAAACTTGGACTAAGCGTCAGTTCAGAAAAAGTTGATGGGCGCGGCCGCGTGTACCGTATCGCGTAATAGCCTTCCCTAGAGCCTGCCCGCCGGAAGCGGCGGGCAATTTCTTTAACCTACCTCATGCGTGTGTTCGGGTGCGTGGGCGAGAAATCGCCCCTTGCATTTTTCCAGCGTTTATAGAATTCTGTCTGTGTCCTTAAGAGATGCGGCCAGTCCCGTCTCTCACAGGAAAACGAAGGATAAGAAATTCGTTTTCTGACCGAGCGCATTGTGCACTCGGCATGTGAGGGAGGGTGGAATGGTTAGAACGCATGGGTACGCACGGAAAGTCATAGAAGTTGCCCTTGATGAGTTGAAGCCTTATCAGGGAAATGCGCGGAAACACTCCGACAAGCAGATAAGCCATATTGCTGTCAGCATAAGCAAATACGGCTTTCTAAACCCTATCGTCATAGACGAAGTCTATACGGTCTTAGCCGGCCATGGCCGTGTACAGGCGGCACGTCTGCTTGGATATCAGACTGTACCAGCCATCCTGATCAGCCATCTCACGGAAGCCGAGAAGAAGGCGTATGTCATCGCTGACAACCGGATCGCAGAGCTGGCCGGCTGGGATAAGGAAATCCTCGCCATAGAACTGCAGTTTCTGGTTCAGGTAAGCTTTGATGTTGAAGCAACTGGCTTTTCAACCAAAGAAATCGACATGATCCTTGATCCGGAAGAAAAGCGTGAAAATGACACTGATGACGTTCTTCCAGAAATGCCTGCTGTAACTCCACTAAGTCGCACAGGTTACATCTGGATACTCGGTGTTCACCTCATTATTTGCGGTAGTGCAACAGATCCAGCTGCCTACCGCGCACTCATGGGCAAAGACCGCGCAGTCATGGTGTTTGCTGATCCGCCCTACAATGTAAAGATTGATGGTCATGTCTGCGGGCTCGGCAAGGTCAAACACCGTGAATTCGGCATGGCCAGCGGAGAGATGACCCCGGAAGAGTTCACCGATTTCCTCAGCCAGAACATGGCCCAGCTCTGCCGCTATACGGTGAATGGGTCACTCCATTTCCACTGCATGGACTGGCGTCACCTGATCGAGCTGCTGACTGCCGGGCGCGAGAACTATTCCGAATACAAGCAGCTGATCGTCTGGAACAAGGATAATGCCGGTATGGGCGCCTTCTACCGCTCCAAACACGAGCTTATTGCCGTATTCAAGAATGGAAACGGCAAACATATCAACAACTTCGGCCTTGGCGAAAACGGGCGATACCGCACCAATGTCTGGGATTATGCCGGCGCCAATTCCGTGTCCGGCAAAACCCGGCAGGAGCTTGCCAACCACCCCACACCCAAGCCGGTCTCTCTGGTCGCTGATGCCCTGCGCGACTGCTCGCTGCGCGGCAGCATTGTCCTCGACCCATTCATGGGCAGCCCGTATTTACTACGCAAGGCATGCCGCGCTCTGAGCAAGGCTTTTTCTTGAGTCAGGAATCCGGATTTATTGTTCTGAATGCAATAGGCCAAATGGTGCAGATCAGACTCATCGTTGGCTGCTTCTTTGCGTGCCTGGCTTCTATCAGGAAAAACGATTGCCCGAATTTCTTCTTTAAGTCTTCTAAGATCCGTATCATCAATTTTTTCCAGAACAGGCAATGTTTTTTCTGCTAACTCAAGAACAGGATCAACATTTCCTTTCTTTGCCCTGACCTGCTCCCCGAAAATGTCGCCAGTATGAGGTAGAGTCTGCAACCCGAAGGCCCTAGGATTGGGGCAAGGAGCAGACGATGAAGAAGCGGTTTAGTGAAGAGCAGATTATTGCGGTGCTGAA
>Ga0255212_1000058_pt1 | contig 39815 bp, 51 predicted proteins | sample Miss_Yuk_RepC_8d_FD_188425 | JGI IMG/M metagenome (GOLD analysis project Ga0255212, IMG submission 188425) | Freshwater microbial communities from Mississippi River, Louisiana, United States - Miss_Yuk_RepC_8d | ecosystem: Environmental > Aquatic > Freshwater > River | place: USA: Louisiana...
CAACAATTCAAAGACTTTATGCGTGGTCAAAACATTGTCTTCACCATTGATGAATACAACCCTCCACGTAACATGAGTAAGGATGAGCGCATTGCAGCTATCCTAGAGCCTCGTTATAACAACAATCAGATTTGGCACTATAAAGGTGGCAACTGCCAGATTCTAGAAGAAGAACTCATTATGAACAACCCTGAGCATGATGACGTTAAGGATGCTCTAGCAGCTTGTGTAGAGATTTGTAAAGCACCTATCACATCCCGTATGTGGGGAAAGAAAAGCAACGTGGTAGCCTTCAACAGCAAGTTTGGAGGTGTGAATTTTTAGTATGAGAACACATAAACGACAATACCATAATATTTGCGAAGAATGTGGTAATCCATTTTTAGCAGTACAAAAACGATTTAAATTTTGTAGTAATACTTGTAACCATAGAAATGGCTATAAATTACGCATGTTAGATTATAAATGGCGATTAAGCAAACTATTAGCTATGGCTAAAAATAGAGCCGCTGAAAAAAATGTTCCATTTGATTTAACACACGAATATTTAATTCAACTATGGGATGAAAATTTAGGTTGTTGTGCAGTTACTGGTAGGCTATTTGATTTAGAAAAGTCTACTGAACATAGTGTGAATATAAATGCACCGTCTATTGATCGCATAGTTCCATCAAAAGGTTACACAAAAGGTAACGTTCGTCTAGTAGTTTACATTTTAAATTGTGCTATGGGCGAGTATGGTTTAGATGAACTACGTAACTTAGCTAAAGATTTAGCCTACTAAGAGGAAACTATGAACGAAAATGTACAAGTAAGTTTTAAAGATGACTTGTTAGCAAGTAAAATTGCAGACATGTGGACACGTTGGGATCAAGCACGTTCTGTGTGGAAAGATGACCAGCAAGAACTACGCAATTATTTGTTTGCTACCGATACACGTAAAACTAGTAATAGTAAGCTACCTTGGAAAAACTCTACAGTTACTCCTAAGCTAACTCAGATTCGAGATAACCTCCATGCTAACTACATGGCGGCTTTGTTCCCATCTGAGAATTGGTTTTTCTGGGAAAGTTCTGATAAAGATAAAGAGTTGGCTAAAAAGCGTTATGCCATTACCAACTACATGAAACAGAAGCTAAAAGCGTCTAACTTCCAGCTTCTTGTTTCTCAACTAATTTATGACTACGTAGATTTTGGCAACGTAGTTGCTACATATGACTATGTACGTGATACAATTACTGACAATACAGGTAATGTTGTACAGCGTTATATTGGCCCTAAAGCCTACCGCATTAACCCTACTGACCTAGTGTTTAATCCACTAGCTGAAACGTTTGAAAAGACACCTGTAGTTCGTCGTATGCTTAAATCGATTGGCGACCTACTCACTGACATTGAAACTAAACCTGCACTAAACTACAGTAAAGCTGTGGTTAACAAGGCTATGAGTTTCCGTCAAAACTACCGTGATGATCCTGAGTTCAAGAAAGAATTGAACATGGCTATTGACGGATTTGGTAGTGCTGATGAATATCTAGAAAGCGATATGGTTGAACTATTAGAGTTCTGGGGCGACATTTACGATCCAGATACCAAAACTCTACTACGTAACCAGCTAATCACTGTTATTGATCGCAAATGGATTCTACGTAAGCAACCTAATCCTATGTGGACTGGTAGCAAACCCATGTTCCACTGTGGCTGGCGTTTACGTACCGATAACCTATGGGCACAAGGGCCTCTAGACCAACTAGTAGGTATGCAATATCGTATTGACCATCTAGAAAACCTTAAAGCTGATGTGTTTGACCTTATTGCCTATCCAGTAATGAAGGTTAAAGGTTCAACGGTAGAAGAATTTGAATATGAACCCGGAGCTACAGTGTTTGTTGGTGATGAGGGTGATCTAGAGTTTTTACGTCCTGACGCTACCGCACTACAGGCTGATCTACAGATTAACGAGTTGATGAATCGTATGGAAGAACTAGCTGGTGCTCCTAAGCAGGCTATGGGCATCCGTACTCCCGGTGAAAAGACTAAATATGAAGTGCAGAGTCTAGAGAATGCTGCTGGTCGTATTTTTCAATCTAAAGTGAGTTGGTTTGAGCGTAACATTCTAGAACCATTACTCAATGGTATGCTAGCTGAAGCCATTCGTAATTTTGAGGGCGTAGAGCGCATTCGGACTGTGGATGAGGACTACGGTACAGAAAGCTTCGTTGAAGTCACCAAGGACGATTTAATGGCCTCTGGCAAGCTCTATCCTATTGGTGCTCGTCATTTTGCTGAACAAGCTAGATTTGTACAAGAGTTGGCACAAACTGTACAGGCTGTACAAGCTATTCCAACAGTAGCTGCACACATCTCTGGTAAAGCAATTGCTAAGGCACTTGAAGAGAATCTAGGTTGGCAAAACTACCGCATTGTACAAGACAATGCTATGATTTTTGAACAAGCTGAAACACAACGACTTATGAACCAAGTTGCCGAGGATATTCAAACCGAGGCAGCAGTGAGTCCTGAAGGCCCCATGCCTGAAGGGGTTGACAATCAACAGCCAATGATGTAATATAATAATAAGTATATTAGTAATATATAGTATATAATTAATAATAGTTATATATAAATATATTATTAATATATATAAACTATATTATATATAATGAATAAACTATTACTTAATAATAAACCTAAAGATAGTAGCAATGAAGAGTTTATTAAAGCTTGGAATAATAGTAGCTATACTTTAGAAGCTTTATACAAAACATTATTAGTATTGAAAGAAGATATTAATAGTGTAAAGAAAGATGATTTTGATTGTCCTAACCATTACGCTAAATTGGCGTTCAATTTAGGGCAAATTAAAGCATTTGATTTAATCATTTCAATGTTACCAGATACAGCCAAAAGGTAACGTTTTTCAATAAGCCTACTATAAGGCTGTCAATTTTTAGGAGAAAAGCATGACCGATGCTACAATTTTTGGTGGTGAAGACAATAACACTGCCGCACCTGCTTCAGCGACAACTGATAGCTCTTTGTTCACCGCACTTGTTGGTGATACACAAAAATACAAGACCGCAGAGGATTTGGCTAAAGCCTACACCAATGCTGACCAGTTTATTGAAACCTTGAAAGAGGAAAATCGTAAACTACGTGAGCAAGTAGCTTCCGCTAAAACCATTGACGAAGTTCTTGAGCGTATGTCGAAGCAAGGGTCTGCACCAGAGGCCGACAATCCTCCTGCTCAGGGCATTACCCCTGATGTTGTGCAACAGCTTGTAGAGAAGACGTTAGAGGGTCGTAAACAACTAGAAACTAAGAATGGCAATTTGCTTAAAGCTGATGCTCTGATGAAACAGAAATTTGGTGAAAAAGCAACTGAAGTATTTAAGCAGCGTGCTGCTACTCCAGAAAAAGCCAAAATCCTTATGGAACTAGCTGCTACCGATCCAGATGAGTTTGTATCTTTGTTTGCTGGTGTTCCTGCTCCAGCTAATCACATGGACACATCCTCATTCAACACCACTTCTGTAGCTTCTAATGGTGGTGATCGTAGTAAGATTGAAGGCACTAAAGAGTGGGCAGCATCTGTCCGCAAAGATAATCCTACTCTCTACTGGTCACAAGATTTCCAATATAAGCTGCAACAAACTGTTTCTAAAAACCCGACCCTATATTTTGGGTCTTAAGGAGAATTAAATGTCTGGAATGGATTATACAAAGGTTAATGAAAACCTAGTTCGTGCAGAACTCTGGTCTGCTGAACTAAAAGATGTTCTACAAGAACAACTAATGGGCACTAAGTATGTTCGTATGCTAAGTGGCTTCCCTGATGGCAACCAGTTTACCATCCCCTCAGTTGGTGAACTACCAATGCGTGAGACTGCTGAACTAACCCCTGTGGTTTATGACAGCATCGACACTGGTGAATTCAACTTCACCATTGACCGTTACGTAGAAGCTGCTACCTACATCACTGATAAGGCTAAGCAAGACTCTTACTACGCTCAACAGCTAATCGGTATGTTCCCCACCAAGATGCGTCGTGCTCTTGATGAGAACCTAGAAGGCTCTGTCTTCTCTCTAGCTAACACCCAAACTGCTAACGATGCCAACTCCATTAACGGCGCTGCTCACCGTTTCGTAGCTTCTGGTAACAGCAACACCACTCTATCTCTAGATGACTTTGCTAAGGCTAAGTATGCTCTAGACAAGGCCAACGCTGGCGGCACTCGTGTAGCCATTATTGACCCCTCACAAGAGTATGTGTTTAACCAACTAGTTGGTGCTCAAGCCTTCACTAACAACCCTGCTTTCGGTGGTATTGTTAATGGTGGTTTCGTAAACGACGTAACTGGTATGCGCTTTGTTAAGAGCATTTTCGGTTTTGACGTTTATGTTTCTAACTTCCTAGCTACTCCTACCGACACTTCTATCTCTAGCGTGTCTGTACCTGCTAGCCCTGTTACCAACATCTTTATGTCTGTTGGTGGTGATCTAACTCCTTTCGTCGGTGCCTACCGTCAAATGCCTCGTGTTGAATACGAGCGCAACAAAGACCTACGCCGTGACGAATACGTGATGAACGCCCGTTTTGGTCTCAAGCTCTATCGTCCTGAGTGCCTAGTAAGCGTTATCTCTAAGTCCACCATCTAATTTGTCGGAGGGGCTAGTCCCCTCCTCCTGAAAGGAATATAAAATGACTCGTAAATCTACTTGGACTAACGCTGACGGTCTAGTTGTTGGTTTCGGCCCCAACTACCCTGAGCGTAATGTTGCTGGCGTATATGAAACCGACGGTGCTGTAAAAGAAGCTCATCTAGCAATTACCTATCAATCTTCTGGCGCTGTCATTGACATCCCCGCAGGTGCTGTAGTTCTAGACGTAGTTCTTAAAGTAGGCACTGCATGGGCTGGTGGTACTGACGTACAGCTAGGTGATGGTAGCGATGCTGATGGCTGGATTTCAGCTACTCAAGGTGCTACTGCTAACCTAACTGCTGGTGCTACTATTCGTGCTGCTGGTGCATATGCAATTGGTGATGCTGCTACCAACCGTGGTCTAGGCAAAGTGTACGCTTCTGCTGATACTCTAGACGTAGCCTTCACTGGCACATTCACTGCCGGTACTGCTACCATCGTAGTTCGTTACCTATAAGTAACTGAATAAGGGGGAGTTGGCTGACTAGTTCAGCCTCTTCCTCTTTTCCCTTTTGGAGATATAAATGGCACAAGTGCAACATAGCGCATTACCAGATAGTCAGCTACATGAACCAAAGGGAGTTGCTTCAGCCGCTTCAGGTAAAGTATATGTAGCAAATGGTAGTGGTAGTGGCGTATGGCAATATGTCGCTGGTCACGCATACGGTGACTTATACATTTCAGGTAGTAGCACATCTCAAACTTTAGCTGCATCTAGTGCTTTAGCTAAGTTAAATCCCACTGGCGCATGGACAGCCAATGGATACCAGAACATTACGCCATCTGCTGCTAACGGACAATTCACTATTACTCAAGCAGGTGTATATCAACTAGACTTCTGGATTGTTTTTGAAACTGCTGCAATTTCTAGTGGCGCAGCATATAACTTTCACTATGCTGTAAACGGTACTCCATCTACTCGTAAAGTATACGCTAAGAAACCTACTAATAACGTAGACACTATTCACTTAGCTGCTAATGGATATGTAACTCTAGCTGCTGGTGATGTTCTTACTATGTATGTTGGCGGCGATGGTACATCTTCTGGTACTAACATTACACCTAAAGAAGCTAGTCTAAGTTGCCTACTAGTTGATCCAAGTTAAGGAGTATATATGGCTAAGATGACACTCCTAGACATGGTGCAAAACATCCTATCTGCACTAGACTCTGATCCTGTAGATTCTATTGATGAAACTGTAGAAGCTGTACAAGTTGCAGAACTTGTTAAAGAAGCCTATTTTGAACTACTTAGCCAGCGTGACTGGCCTTTTCTATTTACACTAGGCGCTCTTCAAGCACTGGGAGATACTAGTAATCCAACTAAAATGAAAATTCCAGACACATGGAATAAGATTAAATGGATTAAGTATAATAAGAAAGAAGTGCAGTGGGTTGATCCAGAGACATTTAACGACATCATTACAAATCGTGTAGAACAAACTGGTGTTGTCAATAGTAGTGGATATGTTATCAATCAAGACCCAACTTATTGGACTAGCTATGATGATACATACATTGTGTTTGATGGCTATAACAGTATTGTAGATACTACGCTACAAGCTTCTAAGAGTGTTGTATACGGTACACAGCAAGCATCATGGAGCCACATTGATACGTTTGTACCCAACATTCCAGAAAAGTTTTTTCCAACTCTTCTAGCTGAAGCTAAGAGTCAAGCCTTTGTTAACTTGAAACAACAAAGCAATGCTCGTGAAGAACGGAAAGCAACAAGGGGCCGTATGGCAATGCGTAATGATGCATGGCGCAATGAAAACGGTGAAATTAAATATAACACATTGGTGAATTATGGACGCAAGTAAATCATCTTATGACAAAGTAATGGAAAAATCTTTAGCTAAAAAAGAAGCTGCTAAAGAGAGAAAAGAAGAACGAGAAGAAAAAGGCATTGTTAATAAACTCATCATTGAGCGTACTCCTATGGGACTATATAGTTGCCGATACTCAATGCGAGGTCAAGTGCCTGATGAACTAAAAGGTTTGTTTACACGTAAAGAACGAATCCTAGCAGTTGCAAAACAACGAAATATTGATGTAGAAGAAGCTACAGTTTAAGGGGAAATAATGGCAGTTCAAGCCTCAGTAAAAGATGCGTTTACTTTTGTAGGTGGCCTCAATACTGAGGGCGGCTATTTTATTACACCTGAAAATAGTTGGAAAGAAGGTGTTAACGTAGTACCGCAAGTAGACGGTACAGTTGAACGCCGTACAGGGTTAGACTATGAAGATAGTTATTCCTTGTATGCTAGTGCTATTAGTAGCGACAATAAAGACTTATGGGCCTTTACGTCTGGACTATGGAACACGGTTGCTGGTAATGGCAACCTTGATTTCTTTGTAGTTCAGACTGGGCCTATTTTACATTTCTACGAAGCTGCTACAGGTAGTGTTAGCTCTAATAAAAAATCATTTACAGTAAATCTAAACAGCTATAAAGCAACTGGTAACACTGAAATTGAAGGTACTGCTGCATGTAGTTATGCTCCTACCTACGGTAAACTCATTGTAACTAGCCAGAATACTAAGCCAATTGTAATTACATACAACGCATCTACAGACACCATTAGTGTGTCTGCCATTGCTTTAGAAATTCGTAACTTTAAAGGTAAGCCCCTAGTAGATAGCAGTGGTAACATTATTCCTGTTGATGCAGAATATACTGGTGCAGAGTGGATGGCACTAGGTATTGACATTGCAGATGTTAAGTACAATCTATATAACCAAGGTTGGACTGATGAAAAGATTGATGCCTACCGCACAGCTAACGGCGGTTCTCTTGATGTAGAAGATGGTAAATATCCAGCTAACACAAAGAGTTGGATTTATGGTAAAGATACTAGCGATAATTTTGACGCATCATTTTTAAACAAACAAGACTTTGGTAACTCCCCGGCTCCTAAAGGGCATTACGTTATTGACCCACTAGCTGATGTAACATATTCTCCTAAGCAGTGTGCATTCTTTGCAGGTAGGGCATGGTATGCAGGTATGCCTAGTTCTGATTTGCTAGGTACTGTGTTCTTTAGCCAAGTGTTAGATGAATTCACTAAAGTAGGTAAGTGCTATCAAACTAATGACCCAACATCTGAAGTATTAAGTGACTTAGAAGACGATGATGGTGGCACCATTGAGATTCCTGAAGCTGGTGAAATTGTAGGACTACAGCCACTAGGTCGTGGCATTATGGTGCTAGCTACTAACGGTGTATGGTTTATTTCAGGCATTGACCAAGGGTTCACTGCCGCTAGTTATTCAGTAGAGCGTGTATCAACTGTGGGTTGTGTAGGCAGTAAGAGTGTAGTGCAAGTTGAAGATACTTTACTCTACTGGAGTACGTCTGGTATTTATGTAGTACAAGCTACTAACTCTGTAGAGTATAGTGCTAAGAATACTAGCGATCAAGCTATTAAAACATTCTATCAAGACATTCCTGTTCTTGGCAAACTATACGCTGAGGGTTCCTACAATGCTACTAACAAAACAATTTATTGGCTATATTCAAACACAGACAGCACTTCTACCAGCGTTGGTAGATTCAATAAAAACACTGTGTTGGCCCTCGATCTACGCCTTAATGCATGGTATTGGTTTAGCCTAGACACCACAACTGGTGTTATTCCTGTTTCAATTGAGACTACTAAAGAGACAGTGAGTGCTGGTGAAATTTATGAAGTTATTGCTGGTAGTGACGATGTTATTGCATCTACTGATGATGTTGTAGCAACTATCCCAACTATTCGGGGCACTGAGAAGGTGTACAAGATTGTTTGTCTACATCCAGTTACCAGTAACAACTACTCATTAACATTTGCAGACTTTGTTAATGATCGTGAGAACACTACTAAGTTTAAAGACTGGTATAGCTATAGTAACACTGGTGTTGAAATGCCAGCATATTTTATTACTGGCTATAACATGGGTGGTAATGGCCCTGCTCGTTCTAAGACTGGACAATATTTGACAGTGTTTATGAAGCGCACTGAAACTGCATTTGATGAGGACGCTATTCCTCTAAATCAGAGTGGTTGTCTAATGCAAAGTAGGTGGGACTTCACTGACAATGGTTATCCCGGTAAGTGGGCTGATGAAGTACAAGTCTATCGACAGTTACGCCCATTCTTTGCTAGTGGTGAAGACACATTTGATGATGGTTATCCACTAGTTATTAGTAAGAATAAATTACGTGGCAGAGGTAAAGCTGTACAATTCAAATATACAGCACAAGCTGGTAAAGATATGAAGATTGTAGGTTGGACAGGAACATTCGTAGGAGCTACCAATGTTTAAAATTATTGATAACAGTGCTTGCACACTTTATTTAGATTTTAGAGATGATGTTGCTATTGTATACGGTGAGTTGCGTACATTTACAAAATCATCTTATAAAGATACATTTGATAACTGGGCTGCTACGTTACAAGCATTGCGTGAAGAAGGATATGATAAAGTATTTACGCAAATTAAAAAAGAACACGATAGTGTACGAGTGTTTCAAAAACGACTTGGATTTAAAGAACACACTGAAACAGAAACTGACTTAATCATGGTGAAGGAATTATAATGTGTGATCCAGTAACTTTAGGGTATATTGCAGTGGGAACAGCAGGTGCTTCTGCTTACAGTAGTTATCAAGCAGGAAAAGCTACACAACGACAATATGAAGCTGAACAACGTCGTGCGGAAATTCAAAACGTTCGTTCTGTTCGACAACAAATTCGTGAAGCTCGACTTGCCCAAGCGTCTATGACTAACGTAGCTGCTCAAACAGGTGGTATGGGTGGTAGTGCTCTAGCTGGTGGTACATCTAGTGTTGGTGCTCAATTAGCCAGTAATGTAAGTTATATGGCTGATGTGGCTAAAGAAAACACAGCAATTACCAGTGCAGCAGCAGATGCTGCTCAGTGGCAATCTACGGCTACTATTTTTGGCGCAGTAGGCGATGTAGCAAGTGCTTTACGTAAAAAGTAACCAAGGAATAAGATGGAAGAGTTTAACATCTACGAAACAACAGAACAAAAAGACTACGCATCCGTTCCTGTAGCAAACCACACACTAGCTGTGTTGTATGGCGCTGATAGTGGAAGAGTTAACGATGTTCTGAAAGAAACTGCTACGCTAGGCCCTGCTTATGTAGCGGCTGAACGTGCTAAACTTGTCCGTCAAGATAATTTACAAATTCTTAAGAATGCAACACTAGAACTAGCTAAGACTAATAATGCGCCTGCCGTAGAAGCAGGCTTTAAAGCTATTGCAGAGGCTGAAATTGTTAAGCCAGAATCATTCTATGATGATGTGCAAGATAGTTCTGAAGAAGCATTAGAGCGCATTAGTATTTCAATGGGTAAACCTAAAGATGAAGTTATTAGGCTTGCTCAACTATACAAAGATAATGTTGCTACACGTACTGCATTGGAAGTTGCTGCTGCTAGTCTTACTGGTCGTAGTGATGGCGCACAACTAGCAATGAGTTTTAGTGGTTTACAATCTGTAGCAGATGTAGGTCGTCTTACCCCTATTCTTAACGAAGAAATTGAAAAGATTGGTTACACTGGCAATCGAGCATACTCTTTTGAGTCGGGTGTTAATGCACTGCTAGAAACACTAACAATTGTTTCTCCTGATGACAGACCTAAAGTAATTAACTCTTTATCTAAACGCCTAGCTCCTGTAATCGGTGAAGCAAACACTCGCCGCTTCTTTGAAGCAGCATTAAATGGTTATAGCAGTTCTACTACGGTAGATGCTGTGTTTTCGTCTTTAGACCTACTATCTATTGGTTCATTCTTAGGTGGTTCATTACGTGCTGTAATGGGGACTACTAAAGCAATTAACCTTGCTCGTAAAGTAGGGGCTGAAGAAACAGTAGCTAAGGAAATAGCCGATCAACTTACAGATGGTAAGTCTGCCCTTAACGTATCTCCAAAAGACGCTCTAGAAGGCTCTATTAGCGCCAAAACCCTATTGTCTAAAGAGTTAGATGGTGCATCTTCTGGTGTGCAAGATAACCTACGTAAACGTCTAGACGCAACTCTAAAAGACTTAGATGCTACACTATATAGTGGTGGTGCTAAGCCTGAAGAAGTGCTTGCAACTAAGATGCGTCTAGAACAAATTTATTCTAAAGAAAATAATTCATCTATTGTAGCTAGTAAAGTAACTGCTCTACCCGAACAAGGTAGACTATCTATTGACGTTACTTACGGTGATAGTGGTGGTAGACCATTTGCTACGGCTGAAGAAGCACTCGCCTATTATAAAGACATTAAACGTGGTGAGTTAGAAGTAGTACCTGTACTTGGTAAAGAAACAGAAATTAAAGCTGCTATTAATGAGTTAGATACTCGCATTGCAGAACTTAGCAATAAAATTCAAGAAGCTAATTTTGCACCTCGTATGAGTAATGCAGGTACAGTTGCTAACATGGAAAAGCAACTACCACTACTAGTAATGCCTAGTGGTAAACTACCAGAAGCTAGTAAAGCTGGAGTATACCCTCGTCGTACTCGAAATGTTGAGGATGCGTGGACAGCAGTACGTGAGACAGCTACTCAACCAGAACAATTTGTAATTGATAAAATTATTAAACTACTACCTAAAGAAACTAGGGTAGTTGTAAACATTGGTGATGGTCGGGCATCATATAACCCTGCTACAGATACGCTGCTAATGTATCGGGGCAATAAGGATAGTAACGTATTTAGTCATGAGCTTATTCATGCTGTTACTAGTCATAAAATTAAATACGGTAAATTAAATCCCAGTAGTGAGTTAGGTAAAATTACTACTAAAATGGATAATCTACGTGAAGCTGTAATTAAAGAAATTACTAAAGTTAAAGATAAAGAACTTAAAGGATATTTGGAATATTTAACTAAAAACACAGAAGAGTTTGCAACTGCTGGTCTTTGGTCAATTAATCAACTACCTAAAGTAGCAGCATTTTTAGATAGTATTAAATATAAAAATACTACGTTACTAACTGAACTATGGCAGACATTTAAACAGCTTCTTGGATTTGGTAATAAAGACACTGCTCTATCTGAGTGGTTTGGTCTTAACGAAGAGATGACTAAGCAAGGACTACGCATCACACTACCACGTCAAATTGACATTGGTGGTCAAGGTGCGCTAACGTCTATGTTGGATGTTAATCGTGTTATTAAGCCTTACCTACCTAACGCTAAACTTGATGCTGACCTAGCTTCTCTAGAGTCGGCTGTAGCTGCACGTGTTACAGCAGACATTGAAGCATCTACTGCTCCTACAGGTTACTACCTGCGTCAGAAGGCAGACATGCCTGTATACACTGCTGACATTGGTAAGATTAGCCAAGAAGAACTAGACCAGATGCACCTAACTCTAGGTAAGATTAATCCTCGCCTAGCGTCAGTTAATTCCATTTATAGTCCTGCTTTGCTTTCAATGTACAAGCGTACACGCTACGGTAAGGTACAGAGTGACTTTATTAAGGCTAGTTTTGACAAACTAGATGCTAAGCAAATTGATATGGTTAATGCTGCTTTAGTGCAGACAGAGACACTAAAGCGAGACATGAATCTTGTTGAGCTAGCAACTGCTGGTTTACGTAAAGATGAAGAGATTGAAGCCTATTACGCTTTCCGTACAATGCGGAACGTTGAATATTACCTAAAGAATAAAGAAGCAGCTAATGCTTTTATTGCTAAAGGGTATATCAGCGTGTTTGTTGGTATGGGTGATGATGGTGTGTTTAGTGGCCCTGCTAAGAGTAAAACACTTGCTGAAGTAACAGGCCGAAAAGTATATGATGTAGAAAATAAAAAGTATGTAACTCTCACTGAAGATAAAGCTAAAGAGTTCGATGCTCGTGGTCTACAAGTATTTGAATATGCTAAAGCACAAACAGTAGAGGGTCGTAAAGGCTCTATTACTCGTATTGCTGTGCCACCTTCTCAGGTTAAGACAGGAGACATTACTTCTGTTGTAGGCCGTGTAGACGGTGCGTATAGTCGCATTTATACTGAAGAATACTTTATCAAGATTAAAGGGCAGCAACTCATTGATGACGAGCTACAGGATGTGTCTTACGCATTCCGCACTGCTGTATCAGAAAATAATGCTTCTCAATATGTTAAAGGGTTTAATGACTTACTAGAATTCCGTAGGGCTGGTAATGTAGTTAAAGCTGAAGATGTGTCTCGTTTCTTAACGTCTTATGAGACCGATGCTGCTGAGTTAGCACAGCGTATTAATAACGGTGAGTTTGATGGAGCTAAAGCTGTGTTTAACTACACACGTATTGAAGATAACTTCTTCCGTGATGTAACAGGCATTGGCTCTATGGAAGGTGAACAAGGCCGTGTATTCTGGTCAGGCCGTACTGAAGCTGGTATTAAATCTATTAGCACAGGTAGCACACGTCTAGAAACACTTGGCCCACTACAAAGTCTTGAAGCTGAGATTAGCAACACAGCTAGATTTGCTGCACTTAACGAGTGGCGTAGAAACTCCATTGAACGTTGGTATAACACCTTTGAAGACACTATTTCAGACATTGATAAAGCTAACGCTAAAAGTGCTGAACAAGTGTTCTTTAATGTGGTAAACAACGTTAGTGGTTATGCTCTCTCTGATAGTAAAGCTAAGCAGATGCTAGCTACAAAAGACTTTATTCTTACTCAGTTAGGTGTTAAGAGTATTGATGAAAAGCTGATTCAACACGCTGTTAACAACCTTACTAGTAACATTAACGTTCCCGGCTTCTCACATGTTGGTCAGTGGCTACGCCGTACCGATCTAATCAATTGGGCCAAGGGTGCTAACTCCACACTGATGCTTGGACTATTCTCTCCAGCACAGCTTATCGTGCAGTCTTCAGGTATGTTGTTGGCTGCATCTATGAGTCCTAAACATGGGCTTAAAGCTGCATTCTCTATTCGTCCTATTCTTGCTGCCATGACTTCGGATAATCCTTCTGTATGGAAGTTTGTTCACAAGAGTTCTGGAATTGCTAAGAAAATGGGGATGGATGCAAATGAGTTTGCTGATGTAGCTGAAGCCATTAAACGTGTTGGCTTGCTAGATAACATTGGTGCATCCTCCACCTACAACGGTGCTGATGGTGCTCTAAACATCTTTGCTAAACGTAGTGCTAAATTTAACCAAGCACAGATGATGTTCTTCAACAAAGGTGAAGAGATTAACCGTGTTGGTGCATTTGACATTGCTCGTCGTGAGTTTATGGAAGCTAATCCCGGTGTAGCATGGAACACTGATGCTGCACTACAAACCATTGTACAACGTGCAGATGATTTGACAATGAACATGACACGAGCTAATGATGCTCGTATCTCTAAAGGTGTTCTAGGTATTCCTTTACAGTTCTTACAACATAACATCCGTTTGGGCACTAACCTCATTGCACAGACTGGTGCATTGGTAGGTAAAAAGTCACCATCACTAAGCACAGCAGATGCTGTACGTTTGACACTAGGTAGCTACCTACTATATGGTATTACTAATAACGCTACACCAGACTTCATTGAAGAATGGCTAGGCGATAAGATGAATGGTGAACTTAGTGAGACTCAAAAACAATATCTAACTCAAGGTGCTCTTGCGGGTATCATTTCAACTGTTGGTGAACTATTAACAGGTGAGCGTACAAACATTGCTTTAGGTAGCCGTCTATCGTCTATTCAGTGGTACGAAGATTTAGGCGATGCAATATTTGATTTGTTTAAGGGTGAGAAGGTAGACGTTAAGAAGTTAGCTGGCCCAACTGGATCAACACTAACAGCCATTCTAGAACTACCTGAAATTTTCCTAGACTATCGCTACAAAGACGAGTGGACACTAGGAGATTTTGCTTCAACGTTATCGGCTGCTGGTGCAACAATGGCATCTTCATGGCGTAACATTGACAAGGCATATTGGGCCTATCATGCTAATGGCATGGTGCTTAATAAACGTGGTGATCCACTAGCAAACCTATCTTGGACAGAACTCATTGCACAAGGACTAGGTTTCCAAAGCACTGAAGCATATGAAAGTGGTACAGTGTTTGCATCTAAACAAGCATATGCAAAGACCATGCAGAAATATGCTGATAGTGTTATGCGCTTAGAAGGTCTCGCTCGTAAAGCCTATCTAAATGGCGACACTGAAGGTATGAAACAAAACTATTCTGCTGCTGAAGCAGTTATGGCACCTCTACCTGAATCAGATAGACAATTCATTAAACGACTCATTAAAGACACGACTTCTTACGACACAGTAGGTAGAGAAGCATTTGCTAAGTGGGCAACACAAATGTCCTCACACAAAAATCGTTTACTAGTAACAAGCCCATTCGGAGAAGAATAAATGGCAACATACCGTCAAGACATTACTCGCAGTATTGAACCAGCTATGGCTGATCCCTCTACACTTGCTAGGGGAATGCAGATGCAAGCTCAGGGTATTGCTACAGCCATTAAGGGTGTTGCACAAGCTGGCCTAGATATTTATAAAACTACACAGACAGAAGCTTTACGGGGTGAACTACAAGCTGGTGTCAGTCAACTTCAGAAAGAAATGGATGAGGTTAAGGCGGCTGATATTACAGCTAAAACTATTTTTCAACAAGAACGTAATAACATACCTAATCTTGTAGATGAATATCGTGCAGCATCTCTTCTAACTGGCTCTGATCCTGAAGAAGCTAAGACACTAGCACAGGCATTTGGCACTAAACAAGAGAATGAGATTGTATCTCGCTATCGTTCTGAACAGCAGCGCATTGCAGCAGCTAGAGATTCTATGCCTAGTCGCTACAATGAGTTTATGCTACGTTCTGAAACAATGCTAAAGAAATACATTGCAGAGCATCCTATGCTTGCTGATGAATTTCGCAGTGTGTCTGAACAAGTTACAGGTAAGCGTGGCTTGGATATGTACTCTGTAGCTAAGCTGTATGAGGATGTAAACTTTATTGAAAAACAAAGTGCAGAACAAGCTAAGCGTCAAGAGCAAATTCAAGGTGAATTACAAAAAGCATATGTTGCTGACCGTATTAAAGGTGGTGTAAGTCAAACACAAGCCCTTGCAGAGTTTAATGCTGTAGACCCTAGCCTACGTATGGAGTTGGCTAATGCCTCTGTTGCTGCTGGTACATCTAAAGAAAATGCTAAACAAGCTTTGGAACTTGGTGGAAATAATATTCTTAATTTTTCTAATATTACTGTTGCTGGATTTCAAAGTGATTTAATTGCTAAGAACGCATCTACTTATGCACAATTATCAGCACTAGGTATTACTCGTGCTCAAATTGCTTCTGGTAGTATTCCTGACGCTATTAAGAACAGTGCTCAATATAAAGCTATTGTAGATAAAGCAGGGACTGAGGTGTTGCAGCTATTAGATACACAATATAACACTGCTGTTAATGAACTAAATCTTAAAGCACGTAGCACCCCTGCTGATGCAGATAAAGTTAAAACTGCTATGGGCGTTCTTAACGATTGGTACACTTCTCAGCGTGAATTTTATACTAAGAATCCTACTAGCTTCCTAGTTGGTATTGCTACTAAGGACGATAGAGAAACTGAACTACAGCGTCGTTTAAACATTGTAGACACTATGGTGAGAAGTCTAGGAATTCCAGCAGAGATTGTAGCTCAGCTAGGTATGTCGGGTGATAGCAAAGGATACAACGATGCTCGTGCTCGTTACCCTCGTGCTGCCTCAATCATTGACCATGCTAACCGTGTACGTGAACAAATCTTGTCTGGTGTATCTACAGATGAGTTTGTGAAACTAATGGGTAGTATGAATAAATATAAGGAAACTCCTGTTGCTGCTATTCCTGCAAATAAACAAGATGCTACTGCCTCGTTAACTACACATAAACAAAAACAACAGAAGATTGTAGATTTAGCCCAAGGTGGGATGTCTGAGAATAAGGTACAGGATGTAGCTGACTATGTTGTATCTGCATTCCAACAACCAGCTAATGCTGAACAATATTTGAAGACTGGTCAAGTTGCAACTAAAGCTGTTCTTGGTAGCCTATCTCCTACAGATAAGCAAGCTGTAGCAGAACAAGTTAAAGTGGCTGCTAACCAATACATCTATGGTACGCAGGCTCACGGCGATAAAGCTAAGCAGTTTTATGACGAGTATGTAAAAGCGTTTGTACAAGGTGTTCCCGGACTGGATGTTAACGCATCTAAAGTTGTGTTTGCAGATGTTACTGGTAATGCTCCACTACGTGTTGTAGCTAATCGTGTACCTCGTGCAAATCTTACACCTACTGAACGCCGTTCTTATGACAACTATGTTCGTGTAGCTAACCAACCTTCAGCAGTGAACAATGCTTTATCTGCCATTGACGAGATGCTACGTGTTCAAGCTGATGTAACAGGTATGTCTACACAAGAACTACGAAAAGAATTTATCTCTGCATTTACTAAAGGTAAAACTGTAAGTGAGGGGCGTACACAAGAGTTTGTACAGGCGGCTACTCAACAACCTTCTGGTAAGCGCACTGCAAATATGGCTGACGTAGCTAGGTTTGCAGCAGAAAGAAAGATGAGTATTGACGATGCTGTATCTCAGCTTGAAGCTGACGGTGTTGATGTTATTGGGCAGTAATATGAGTATTTGGGAAGACTTTCAAAAATTCATTGGTATGGGACAGCAACAAACACAACAAGTTGCTTCTACTACCCCTGCTCCTGCACCAGAGCCTGCTAAGCCAGACTACTATCAACGCCTAGCTATGGCTGAAAGCAGTGGTAAGGCTGAAGCTAAAGCTGCTACTAGTAGCGCCGCTGGCCTATATCAATTTACTGAGGGTACTTGGAAAGAATATAACAAGAAGTATGGATTGGGATTGAAGCTAGATGATAGGTTTGACCCTGCTAAATCTAAACTTGTTGTAGAGAAGTTTACTGAAGACAATAAGAAACAACTTAAACAACACTTAGGTACTGATCCTACAGACACTGATTTATACGCTGCTCATTTCTTGGGTGTATCTGGTGCTAAGAAATTCCTTAGTGCTGCGCCTAAGAAACTAGCAAAGGATGTGGTTACTCCAGACCAGTATAAAGCTAATAAGTCTATATTCTATGACTCAAAAACTAAAAAACCTCGTACAGTAGCGCAAGTATACGGGTTGTTACAGAAGAAAATTGGGGAATGACAAAGGGGGCAATTAAGCCCCCTTCTTTTTTAAGCCTTACTAATAATGAAACCAAAGCTTTGCATTACAAGCATGGTAGGGTGTTCACCCCTGCGGAATTGTCCCTGCTTCCGCATATACTTGCGTAGGGCACTCCGTGCTTCGTTGTAGTTGCTGAACAACTGCTTCAAAGATTTTGGCATCCCGCCCTTGATTCGTTTGATTTTGTACATTTTGTTTCCTTTCTTCTTTAGCAATGAGATATTGAATGTTATGTAGACACTTATGTAGGTCTTCTAAAGGTTTACCCTTATCTTTATAGCGTAGCAAATATTTTAGGGCACTTGCTTCCCACCCATTCATATCATACGCCTCCCATACTTCCCAAGGTTGAATAGCACGTTCTTTGTAATGATTGCCACCGTACTGCGCTGCCATTACTTCTTCATACTTCATTCAACTTTCTCCTTAAACAACGCTGGAATACGCTTCTCTGCTTCTGCCTTTTCAATCTCTTTAGTTAGCAAAGAGATGAGTCCTTCTTGCAATAGGAGTTGCATCATACGTGGTTCGATGTCTCGCAACATAACGGTTGCTGATCCATCTTCATGCTCTTCCATCACTTCAATTTCCATTTGGTTTCTCCATAAAACTGTTACACAGTTGATGAACTTTACCGTCTTCTGTACGGAATTGCAACACTATTTCCATTGTCTTGTCAGTTTCATACACTTTCAGACGCACATAGCGCCTTAGCGCCTCCATCATCCGATAGCTTTCGTCGTTCGTCATTAATGCTCCTTAAACGTTTCTTTGCAGTGTGTACCAGCTTCTTTGCGTAGCCGGGACTTACACCTAGCAAGTTGCCAACCTCAGTATAACACAATCCCTCATATAGTTTTAGCCATACTGCACGTTGTTGTTTATATGGCAACTTAAACAAGTCGTTCATAAGAAGACTAAGTGTTTGATTGCTTTCAAACAGGGTTTCAGGTGTCACACTAGTCACCCCCTCGACTTCTAAATTAAACGCCTTGTAGGGCCGTTTAGAGGCCGTGTTGATGGCAATTGTACATAGCCAAGTATAGAATCCACTTAACTCTTTCTTGTATGTGTGCAGATATTTGAATGCTGACACAAATACATCCTGAGTAAGTTCTTCTGCTGTGTGGTTGTCATGTACACGCTTCCTAAGAAACATATACACTCGCTTCCAATACTTAGCAAATAGCAAGGAATAGCTCTTGCTATCCCCTGCTAACGCTTTAGTTATTAGTAACTCATCCTCACTCGCCACGGTCTTCAAACACCATGTGCGGCACTGCACGTACATTAGGATAGAGGGCTAGAAAATCCTCACGAGTAATGTCTTTACCAATGTTGACTTCTACATATGCTTCCTCTTCACGCTTTAGTCGTGCCTTAAGAACATCGCAGTTAGGACAATTATCTTTTGTATATACAACTAGTGTACGCACATCACACCTCGAACCAATCTTCAGCAAGCATGTCGGTTTGGCTAGCAAGCCACGGTACTCTAGCGTTTGGTGTATTTACAGCATCCGATGGATAGTTAATGTACACGTAAGGTAAGGTCATCTTGCTATACTTATCTGGAACCTGTAGTTCTAACCACAGCCCTTTTCCGTTCCACCCCTCACGAGCAACTTTACTACCTTGTTTTAACAAATCAATAGCGTGTCCAAAATTCATTTTAATCTCCTTATACATCGCACGAACCGCTTACACATGCCAGTTGCTGAGCACCTTCAACGTTGTCGTCAAACTCAACAAACTGTTCCCAATCAATAGCTTTAGGCATTGTAGCTGCTAGCTTATCATAAGTAGCTTTATCAATCTCCTCATAGGGTGCTTGCTTATAAGTACCACCATCCCAAGGTAGGAAACTAATACCACTAATCTCATCAAAGTGTTCCCACACCCATGCACCTACAGAAGGCCAATCCTTCTCTTTAACATACACAGTGATGGAGGGTTTATGCTCACACCAGTGACGTTGATAGGTTAGCCATAGCTTTAGATGTGTGAAGCTGTCCAACTCATCACGAGTAATACATCCATCAGGACTCTTCATTGGAAAGCTAAACACAGTGGTGTCATGTGGCTTTAGGTGTTCCGGTTCTGAAGGTACTCCTTGAGACTGTAGAAAGGCAGTAATAGGGTCTTTGTTATCATTCCGCACACGGCGAATGTAGTAATTGCTGTGACGAGCATGAATGCCACTGGCAGAATCAACAAGTTGAGAAACGGTACCAGAAGGTTTAACACACGTAACAGCAGCCGATTGAGGAATTCCGAGTGCATTAGCAAAATCCTTATTAGTAACAACAGCCAAGTCACGTAGCTCTTCTAAGCGTGATGACAGACCATCGTCGTTTACGTTGTTCAAAATGGGGCAGTCTAGGATGCCCGTAATGGATACACCAAGTAGGCGTTCTTCTTCAGTATTCTTCTGCCATACTTTCCTTAGATAAGGGAATTCTGTAAGAGTAGACTGGAAAGTGCCAAGGATAGAGGCCAGTCTAACTTTTCGCTGTAGACTTTCTCCATTATCATTGTCTCGGGCGACAACTTCCGTAAGGTTACAAAACTGATACGGACGTAAGATGATTTCGGAGCATGGATTAGTCCCAAAATCATAGCTGCTGTCTCGCCTTCCGTGTTTTGCAACTGTAGATTTAGCTGCTTCTCGTGAGAAGATGCCGCGCTCGCCAGAGTATGACTGATACAGCGCCAACCACTCTGACATAAATTCCCCAACTGAGGGTCGTTCATTATAGCTTGCACTATTGTTTGCAAGTGCTCGTTGGCTTTCTCGCTCCCACCACTGACCAGCTTTGGCATGTCGCATCCTATCATCACTTAAGTCACTCAAACTAATCATCGCTGACCGACGTACCCCACCAACAACCACGACCTCGCCAATCTTACACATAATGTCATGGCATTCCAAGCTGGTAAGTTTCCGACCTGACGCACCTTTAAATTTATTAGTAACAAATTCAAAGAGTTCAGTGAGGGGTTTAGGGCCGCTAGCTCGACCACCAAACGTCTTAAGGCGTGCCCCTGCCGGACGGACTTTGCTAACGTCCCATTTCGGTACTTCCCCTGAATACAGTAGGGCAATGAGTTGACGTAGGGCTTTGGCCCAACCTGCTTTGCTGTCAGCCACAACAATAGTAGTGTCGCTAGTAAACATCTTTGCAGGGACTTCAGGTAGCTTGTTGACATATTTACTCTCTACTGAGAAACCAACACCAGTGCCACATAGCAGGATGTACATGGCTTCATCAAAGGATTTAACATCGTCTACAGGTAGGTAGCTACAGTTGTAGCCAGCAGTGTTGTCACGCTCTAGTGCCTCACCAGCAGTCATAACTGCTCGCATAGATGGCATGACTTCACGATTTAGAATGGCATTGTACAACTCATTCTTCAAGTCCATAGCCATAGCATAGCTGTGTTTCTTCTGTAGATGTTTGTCAATGAAATTCATGTAACGCTCTACAGTTTCAGGCCAATGTTCACGACGGTTCTTGTCATCAAGAAAACGTGAGTAGCGGCTCTTAGCAATAAATGATTCGTATAGACCTAATTCACTCATCTTCTAATTCCTCTTCGTTATAAAATGCAACTTCGGCAATGCCGAGATATAAAGTGAAATAAACACCCGGTGCAGGTGTTACTTCAAAACCTACTGTGAAACCTGCCAAGAGTCTGATTGCGATGGACATGAGATTTCCCATCCTCTCTGTTCTAAGTTGTACATGTTGTTTAACACTAGCTTAGCTTGGTCAGATAGCAAGTCATAAAACAACGGCCCATATTTACCACTGCACACAACGTAATCAAAGTCTTTAATTACATGATGCAACCATGCTTCCTCTTCATTCACTTCAGCGTTCATCACCACTTCCTTGAATAACACCACGCTCCTTACGGCTACGCAGTTTGTTGACATTACTAATAGCAACATCGTCTAGGGACATACCGTATTTCTCAGCAAGCATGGCTACAAAGAACAGCACATCACCTAGCTCTTTTTTTAGCGGCTCTAGCGGGACTTGTCCTTGATTGTCCCTTACTGCTTTTGCGAATACGTCCAGTACCTCCCCCGCTTCTGCTCCCAGACCGTACACCAGATACTCTCGGTTGTTTGACTCTGGTAGTAGAAACTGTTTCACCAGTTGTTGATATTCGCTTAGCGTCATTCTTTTCTTCCTTTGTCTTTACCTTGTGGCAACTCTTACACAATATTTGCAGGTTAGATTTCTCACAGAATAGACGGTCAATGTACACATCCCAAGAAACAAAACCAGTGAGTTCAACCACTGGTTCTTTATGATCTACTTCAACATCCTTGGAGGTAAACTCTTCACCACAGCTAGCGCACTTGTAGTGCATTGCTAGCTTACCTGTCTTCTTGTTTGTCTTCCTACCTACTTCAGCTTCCTTGAGGGCTTTCCATTTAGGAGGCCATCTACGCATTCCACCACGTAGCGTACTAGTAATGAAACTTCGATAGCGTCCTTCTGTCCATTCCCCATCGTTACGGATACTTGAGGCCACCGCTATCACCAGCATTAAACGTACAATCTGAGATTGTTGTATTTCCAACTTGTAGCATTGTAGCCAGTGCTTGTAGTGCTGCCACTTTAACACTATCTCCTGCTACATGGTTCATAATTGCTGTGATAGCTTCTACTCGATATTGAATAGACTCTTCTTTTATACCACCAACATCAATCATTGCCATGTTACACCACCCACGGAATTACTTTTGTCCAAGCAGCGAAATAGTGACGAGTGCCGTTGCTGTCAGTAGATTTGCTGTACATTCCATCAATGCCCAAGAATTTGAATACATCACCAGTTGTAAATTCCTCACTATCCGGAGGTACACTAATAACATCTTGCGGCGCAAGTTTAAAATGTTGTCCATATTCCAGTTCATACAAAGCTTTCATGTCTGCAATGTCGTGCTCATTAATCATGTGTTCCTCATTTAATGTTTAACCATAAACCAACTTGTGCAAAGGCATAACCTGTCCATATCATACCGTTTGCTGTCTCGCCTTTGAGCCATTGTAGCACACCTACGATGAGATAGCCAATACCTGTAGCACCTACGATCAAATGTTCTACTGTCACGATGGCTTCCTTTCACCTCTTTCAAACTTTTCTCGCTCATCTGCAGAGTTGTGAATGGCTAAAAAATCTTTAGCGTCAATCTGAGGACAGCACCAACAAGTGGGAAGTAATTCATGCTCATACAGATCATCTGTGGGTACTATATGCTGAACAAGGTTTCCCATCTCTGAAACAAAACCAGTCAATATCCAACTCATGTGTCACTCGCTAAGTCTGCTTGGATTAAATTTGCAGCAACTTTCCAATAGTTGTGTACTCCGTTTGCTGCTTCATGCTGAATCATTAACAAAGCAACACAGTCTTTTATGGCTTGTTTATAACCCTGATTAAAGCCTCGCCACCTCTCTTGCGAACTTTTAACACCTTCAGGTGTCATTGGCACAACATAAGCTTCTTTTTCACGCCACTTTTGATAGGCGTTGTGATCTCCACTCATTTCAGAAACTCCTTGATGTCTTCTTTATTCATCTTTGTACGGAACATAGCGTGTGTTCAGTGTTTCAAAACTGCCGTCGTCATTCTTTTTAACTACCCTACTAGTACGTACAGCTTCTCGCCCCCACACATAATGATCTAGTGTAAATACATGTGCAACTTCAGCGCCGGGAAACATTTCTGTATCCCACCTAGGTTGCCCTAGGAAATATACTACTGGTTTTACTTTGTCCATATCATCTCCATAGATGGATAGCATTGTAGCAGAATGGTTTTGCATTGCTCAGCTAACTCACGATGTTCTTTCTGAGTAGATGGGTCAGTGCGAACATCAATGTAATGTAGCCAATTGCGTAGTGTACCCTTCATGTACATGCGGCTCATGGTTAGTCCTTCTGGCAACACCTTACGTGCAACTTCTTTAGCAATGCCACGTTCCAATGCTTGTGAATAAACACTATAACACTCGCTAATAATTTTGCTCTGCTGATATTCCCACCACGACTTAAGCATACTGTCGTCTGTTTCCAAACTATTCTGCCTATTCTTAGTGTCTTGTAGTCGTGCATCACTGGTTTCAAATTGACTGACCTCAGCATAACGCTGGCTAAACTCTTGGAAATAGAAACTGCGATGACGTAACACTTGTCGTGCAATGTCTCGTGTAGTTTCAATTTCAACACACATATCCACCATGTCTAGAGGCGACCAGTGTTTATGGTTGACAAGATATTTGATTAGCTTAGATGCAGTCGCCTTATTGTCTTGATTTTCTGGATTGCTTACACGTGCCATGTAAGCTACCAGTTCCTCACCTTCCGGTGTACTCCAAATAAGTTTTGTTTTGCTCATATTCTTTCAGTTGTCGTTGCCAATCTTTAGTACGCTCGTTATTAATAACTTCACGCCGCCTATTCTTCCCAATCTTCTCCAGTTCCAAAGTCGAACGGCTCGTCTTCAACTGTGTCTTCTTCTGTGTCGTCATACGCTTCAAAAAACTTATTGTAGTTTGCAACTAGAACATCTGGTAATAGCTGAATGAAGTCTTCTACAGATAGTCCTAGTGCAATAGTGAGTTCAACAGGGTCGTCAAAGTTCTCTTCAATAAACTGCTTCACCTTCCATAATTTGTCATTATAGTTCATCCTCAACAACCCTCACTACTTGTTTCTTTTTCTTCCACTCTTTACGTTTAAGTTCAGATTGTTTTAAATCTTCTGCCATAGCTTCATAATTGTTTGTGTAGTAGTCGTGCATCTTCTTCACTTCTTCTAACAGCAAACCTAGCTTCATATATTTTGTAGGCAAATCGTCTACATCATATACACTGAAGTCTAGACTGACGTTTCGATTACAGTCTGAAATGGTGATGTTACCATCAATGCCGTCACCTAAGTCCCAACTAGCTACTGTTGATTCAATGGCAGCAATGCCTTCTTTCTTGTTTAGAAACTTACGCGAGTAATATTTAAACTTCGCCATAACGCTTTCCTAAATATTCAATTGATAGAAACATCTCATCAAAGTGACCATCGTTAACTTCGTTCAGCATAACAAGCCCACGCCAGTGTTTGTTGCTAAGCTGATCCATGTAACTCTCGTCATGTAGATAGTAGCTTCCTGCAATTATAGCACAGATAGATTGACCATCTGCACGTTTGCCATAGGCTACTTGTTTTCCTTGTTGATGGCCAGCAATGCAAGACATATGGAGCTTACTAATAATAGCACTAGCAGTACCAGCGGGCCTGCCCATAGCTCCAACAGGCCAATAATGGTTGAAACCAACGCCATTGATAAAAATAGGATGGAGGAATTCATGGACAATCCAATCTTTTTCGTAACATAAATCCTTGGTGGAGATGAGTCCTTCAAGGGTCGGGTTGTTGTTCACTGCTCTATTGATACGATTCTCATGGTTGCCTAACAGCATGTGCATAACTGGCTTATACACTTTCTCTTTGTTCTTCTTCTGCTTGTCTTGCAACTCACGTAGAGGGGCTAGCAGTTTCTGCATAGCCTCCTTAACTACCTCTACATCCTTCTTGTAACGCAATCCTTCAAAGTATTTAGAACCTTTAATGTCATGCGTAGACAGTGATGGCATGTCAGCAAAGTCACCTAAGTTCACCACAACATCAGGCCGGTAATCTATAATAGCTTTACCAGCCCATGTGAGATGATCTGTAGGTACGCCTTCCTTAATCTGACAATCCGGGATGACCAGTATCTTCATCTTCTTCCTCAGCAAGTTTATCAAACTTTGACCAGTAGCCGTTAATGTAACCTTGCACTCGTTCTTTTACACCTACATAACCTACACAATCTAGGAATCGTGCAAACTCTAGGATGATGTTATCCCATGCAGTGTCACTACTGAACGTAACTGCGTGATTAATAACCTTCACATGCGGATATTCAACGTCTGGGAATGTGCAATCTGATTCTGGTTGCGACTCGCTGAAATGAAATTCAAAATGTTTTGTCATGTCAATGCTCCTTAAAATGGAATGTCATCTTCTACTACAAGAAATGCCTTGATTGGTTTATATGCAACTACACCTTCATTGCTGTACTCACCATGATATTCAGCAGCACTTTTAGCACTCTTCTCTGAAACATACAACTTAGGCGTAGATGTGTTTTGCATTAACATAAACTCACCTGTTGCCTGATGTTCCAGTAGCCATGCTTCTTTAACTACTCGCATCTGTAACCTCCATAACTCGTGGAACATCCACCACTTCAACTAGAAACTCTGGGCCAGAGGCATACAAGAATGTACGCATTTCAGGCCAGCATTCCTTCTTAAAGTTGCAATAGCTGCAACTGGTACACAGCTTCTTATTCTTGCTGGTCTTGCTAGCAGGGACGGGTTCTAGTCGTTGAATCGAATTAAGTGACTCTAGACTAACAGTCTCTACAGCATGTTCAGCTTGCAGCTTAAACAGCCCTTTGTTTACTTCAATGGGGTAGTAGTTTACGTGCCCGAGTTCTTTCTGGATAGTAAGAAAACCAGCATTATCAGCGTTAAGAGTAGTAGCATAGCCGTTAAGTTGTTGGTAATATCCGAATGGATCGTCAACTAGATTGTTCTTAAACTTTTCTTCAGAATATTTAGTAACACTCTTTACGTCAACAGGAACACCATCAATGATGGCATCAATGCGACCTCGTACAACCCAACCATCACCAACCTCATATGTCACACGCTCTTGCTTACTAGTAACACTGTGACCAGCATCCTCAGCTACGTTCAACACCAACTCTTCTAGAATGTCACCATAAAAGAATTTGAGTAGGCTGCGACCATCAGGCTTCTCGCCAACGCTAGGCATGTTGTACTTATACCACAGACGACGTGGGCAGGGATCACCTACCTCGCTGAAGTACAGCACCTTGTCTTCTCGTGTGCGCTCTTCCTTGTTAAACCACTTGTCATAGCTGACATGCACGTGGTTGTTTGCAGTGGAGGGGCTAGTGCCCCCTTCCACTAGCTTGTAGATGTCATCTACCAGTGTATCTACAGTTTTCACTTAGTCATTTCCTCAGCAGCAGCTAGGTCTAGATCACCGCAGGAGTAGGCTTCAAACTTACGAGCAACCTCAATGACAAAATCGGCGTACTCTTCAATGCTGCCCGGAGTGACATCCTCGCCACGTAAGTAGTTGTCTGTAGCTTTCACAGCGTTAGTGATGGAGTTCTGCCGCACAATTGCTCGATCGCCGTGTAGTGGAGGAATAGGGAACACCTTGCTAGGAGGGCTATAGGAGGGCTTAGAACCGCCTGCAACAGCACCAACTGGTGCAGGTGCACCCTCACCCTTAGCTAGCAGTCGAACGCTTGCCATGTCAATGTTCTTACCGTAGGTGTTCTCTGTATATTGGAAATCTACAGTGTCACCAATCTTGAATGTAGGCTTCTTGAATCCATAGCTGAAACGCTCACCACCAGCATGTACGGTGTACGCTGGCTTAGGGCCAAACTTGGTGGTTACTTCTTTAGTTGTGATGTTTTCAATGATGTAGCTCATGCTTCAATTTCCTCTTTGTCTTGCCAGTTAATTCCTGCTTCCACGCCAACACCTAGCTTGCATGGAAAGTCAATGTTGAAGATTGCTTTGAGTTGTTCTGGAGCACTCTCCAACGTCTTACGTGCTAGTGTTGCAACACTGTACAGCATATCTTTAGGTACGTCAAGTACCACAGAATCATGCACAGTCATTACTAGTTTCGCTTTCTCTGCGTAGCCAGCTTCTTCTAAATTACGTAGCAGAATGCCAACCATCATAGGTACAACGTCACCAGTAGCAAAGCCCTGAATGGGCCAGTTCTTTAGTTCTGTAGGACTGAATGACAATCCACCTTTGTATTCGCTAGGATACTTGTTAAAGATGTAATGTCGTCCTGTAGGACTGCTGTGAAAGTAAGTGTACTGGGGGCCAGCTTTATCTGGATCATAACTTACAACAGCTTCCTTCTCTGCTTTAGCCACTATTTCTTCATGGTAGCGTTTGACTCCTTTGTATCGGTTGTAGAATGTGTTAATGAATCTCTTAGCAGTTGCTCTATCACAACCACTCTGCGCCATAAGTGTAGACGCTCCGCCTCCGTAAACGAGTAGAAAGCTAAATCGTTTAAAGGGCTTCCGTTCTTTGTCAGTTGGATACCGACCATACATCTCCTTGTACAACTCTCTGTGCATGTCCCTACCGTTATTAATATCGTCAATGAGTTGTTGGTCATTGGCAAGGTAGGCCAGTGCAACCATCTCTAGCTGACTGTAGTCAAGTTCCAATATGTTGCCGTCACTGCCATAACGAGACACATACGCTCGCTTAACGTCACCTGTGTCTGTTTGGTTTTGCAGGTTTGGGTTGGTTGAAGATAGCCGTCCTGTCTTGGTTGCACAATGGTTAAGGTTTGGATAGATGTTGTCATCTGGAAATCGTAGTGATACCAGCCCTTCATAATAGGTGTCTTTGATCTTGGCGTACTCACGTATCTTCAATAACTCTTTTGCAATGTCATCACCCTTGTCTACAAGTTGTTTCAATACACTGTCGTCTGTTGAATAGTAGCCACTCTTACCAAGTTCACCAATGGGTTCGTACTTGCCTTTTACCTCACGCGTCTTCTCTACGTTCTTGTACTTGTCCTTACCATTCTTATACTTACCAACAAGTTCACGCACCACACACTTCTCTTGACCACCAAAGAAATACAGAGACAGTTGCTTAGGGCTAGCTGTGTCTAAGAATGGTTCTGCACTGGCAACTTTCGTTTGTGCCATGAGTAGATCAAAACCATATGCATCACGCTGTTTCTCTACATAGTTCCAATCTACACGCATACCATTACGGTTCATCTCAATAGTTGCACGTAACGCATCCATCTGTGTGAACATCAATGGCAAGATGTCTAGACCTTCTGCTTCTGCCCACTGTGCTTCAAAGATGGCAGCAGTGTTCTCTACGTCACCCTTCAAATAGTCTAGCAGTTCCTCCTTAGGAATGTCTTCAGTTTGTACACCAGCCTTCCAATAGGCTTTAATCTTGTCATCCTTCAGTGCGTGTTTGCCAATGTACTCGGCTGTAAGTTCGTCCAAGCTAGCGTACAAGTGCTTCTGACCACTGAGTAAGTAGGCAGCTAGCTGTGTATCCCAGATACGTGGCAGCTTGTTACTAGTATCACGATAGATGTACAGCAGGTCAAACTTAACGTTGTGCCCAATGACTAAATCAGCAGTGTCGCATAGTGTCTGCAAGGGTAGTAGGTTTAGCCCTACCTTGTCGTAATTATAGCCGTATGTACCTCCAATAACGTGTGTACCCCATGCAATGACCTTGTTACCACGCCACATAGGATTGCCACTGTTGTTGCCAACTGGACACCGAATGGTTGTCTCAAGGTCAATTACTAGGTTCATCTTGTCTTCCATTTAGAAACATAACGTGCCTTTGCAGGTTCAATTTCTACCTCGAAACATCCATGTCTGTGTGCCTCTAGTGTGTCAGGCCCACCGAACAGTTTGTTCTTTGGTACGTGAATGAATCGTTGCAAATCCATGCCGGGTTCATTACTCTTGCCAATTGTGACAATGGCATCAGCTTCACCAATCTTGTCGGTCTTACTACCTCGTAGTTGGTTCATCTGAATCCACTTCTCACCCTCACCTGTGCCGTCCACTTGGCTAATAGCAATGACTGGACAATATTCCTTTGCAACATCTCGTGCCCACTCATACAGCTTACCGATTCGTAGGTCTTCCCTAACTTCATAATCGAATCCGTGTACTTTGTCAAGTTGGTCGAAAATAATTAGACCGGGCTTAAACTCTTTGAACAACATGCTTATCTTGTTCACGGTCTTGATGCCGCTGTCGTCATCTAATATCAGAAACCTGTCACCACCAGCCGCTGTGAACAGTGCTTCGTAGGTTGCAGGATCAGCTAGCAATTCGCTACTAGTAACTTGTGACGTGGCTTGAATGACACGCATCATAACCTTGTTGCTAGCCTCTTCGTTGTTGATCCAAATGACATGCTCATCAGGTTGTAGCTGACTCATCATGTAGCTGGCTTCGCTAGCTGTGAATGTTGTCTTGCCTGTCTCAGGTCGTGCTGCAATGATGACAAAATCACCTTTGCGTAGTGGGCCTAGACTTACGTTTAGTTCCTTTAGCCTCCAAGATAAGCCCCCACTAGCCACGACACCAGAAAGATAGTCAAGGGATGGCTTAACAAATACTTCGTCTTTCTCAACACTTGCACCAATTTCTTTCTTGTAATGATTGAGCATCTCTTCAATAGATAGCAAGTCACCACCATGACCTGTACCAATCTTCAGACACACATCGTAAATCTGCGTAGCATAATCTGTCTCAATGAGTTTAGCTAGCAGTGCTTTTGTGATTGGTGGCGGCTTGTCAAGTGCCTCCTTCAAGTTGTCGAATGCAATTTCATATGTTGCAGGGTCTTTAATCTTCTTACCCTTAACAATGAAAAAGAATGTGCGAAACTCTCGGAAGTCAATGGTTGTACGTGCAGGATAGTTGTCCCAATATTCTCCTAGCACATTGAAAATCTCCAACGTAATTGGCGATACGTTGTGCTTCTTAACATGTTCTTTGAATCGCTGGTAGTCTACCTTGTTACTAGTAACTGCCAACAGATCAATGTCGTAACTCATTACAACTCCATTTCTTTTAATATATCCAGATCAATCTCCTTCGGCTGATGGTTGAACACTGCACTGATGTTAGGTATTAGTGGACTAACATCTACAAACAGCTTACGTGCTGCTGTGTGTCCTGCAACATCATCATCTAGCCATAACACTACTCTCTCATACCGTAGTGCAACTTTCTTCAACGCCTCTCCATCCAACTTAGTTCCCAACAAACACAAGGTTGGAAACCCTGCCATATGTAGCTTATAACTACTTAATAAATCTTCTACAACTACTAATGGTTTATTATCTTTAACTATAGTTGCATTATCTAAATAACTATATCTTTGTTTACTATAAGTAAGATATTTAGGTTTCTTATTATAACGCCTAACTTGGCAACCTACAATACCACCACTCACACCACTGAAAATTGGTAGCACAATGCCGTCTTCGGATTCTGTAATGTGATAGCCACTGCATTTAGGTTGATTGAATCCATATTGTGCCAGCCACAGTTGGCCCTCAATTGCAAACCTATCATAACTTGTTTCTTTTGTCAACTCGGTGTGTGTAGGTAGACGCGCACCTCTAAGAGATACCATAACTCTGGTATCTTCTTTAATGCGCTTAATTGTCTCCTTCGGTCGATAATAGCCGCTATCTCCACAGTTATGGCAGTGCCATAGGTAGGCTCCATCTACATTCTTAACATACAAACGTTGCTTATTGTCAACACCTGCTGGACAATCTTCGTGGTTATACTTGCCTTGTTGTCCTTCATCAAGCTCCTCAAAGTCAGGTGCATTACCTGTAAGTACAGCCAACGCTTGTTGTCCATAGTGTGTTGTCATGTGTGCTCCACAATCTTGATGTTGGTCATGCCTATAATTTGATGACAGACCTTGCATGGCTTTGCTAGCAAAGGCCTACCACTTTTACCATAACGTGTTACTAGTATGCGATGTGCTTTGTTCCAATCACATTTAAGCAATGCTGCCACCTCTGCATGTAGAAACACCTTATGCGGCTCACCCACTGATGCCGCTATACGGGCTTGCAATGGGTGTGTTTTAACGTAGGAGTTCTGACCTGTAGCCAGCAATCTCCCACGTTTGTCATATACAAATGCACTGACAGTTTGTTGACACATTACTTGCCAAACACTTTAGTGTACAACTCTTTGACACTCTTGCTGTCTTCAGCAGTCAGCTTCTCAAGGAATGACACTTGAAGTGCATACTCCACATCGTAACGCTTCTGCTTACGTGCCCAATTGATTAGGGTACGTGGCGACATTGTAAGACCAATCTTACCACTCTCATACGCTGAACGTACAAGGTTAGCCAGCCTCACCATGTCATGCGCTACCTTCTGCTCAACATCACTCTTACTAGTAATGATGTTAACCTCATGTGCTTGCGACAGATAGCCTAGCTTGATGGTATTGGTGAATCGGTCAATGGTTGCAGTGTTCTGCACACCTACACCTGAGAATGCACCAGTGATGTCGCCCTGCCCAACAGTGTTGCCAGCAAACACTAGCCTGAAGTTGTCGTTAGGAATAATGGTGCGGTCTTCGCTAGTACCGGGCTTCTCTTTGAGATAGAGATAGCCACCGTCTTCCAGCAGGTTCTGCATACCCATAGCAATCTCAGCAGGCATGAGTTCCCACTCGTCAACCAGGCACACAGCGCCATACTTAGCTGCTTCAGTAATTGCACCGTCTTCCCACACAGTTGCACCACCACGTACAACAAGTGTACCAAACAGACTAGATGATTCCACATCACCAGACATATTGATGCGAATGAATGGTCGATTCAGCTTAGCACACACATACTTAACCAGCGATGATTTACCGCTACCAGTAGGGCCAGTGATAAGGGTCTTGTCGCCATCCATCATACCTGCTACTAGTAATGCTGCTTCGTCTTGTTGCACTACATAGTCAGGATCAACATCAGGGATGAGTCGGTCAATGTCTGGAATGCCTGTCTTGTTGAGAACAAACACACCAAAGTCACCAAACTTAGGCTTGTAACCAAACACATCACTGAACCAAACTTGACCATCTTCCAGAGATACGTGCTTGGTAACAGGCGGTGGCTCAGGTGTAGCAGATTTAGATTCAGGTGCTTTCTTGCCGAGATGTGCAGCAATGGCTTTTGCAACGCGATCATTCAAGTCAGGTGTTGTCATGTTAAATACTCCGGTCAATGATGGAGAGAATTGTAGGGGACAGTTGGTTAAGATCGTTTACTACTACGTTCTTTTTATAAAAACGAGTAACATTAGTATCCATAATGCCAATACCATAAACGTCTACTCCAAGTTGTTCTGCCGTGTCAATTGCATGTTTAGTGTACCAGTCAACGTTACCAGCATGGTCACGGCCAGCAGGACTGCCGTCTGACAATACTACCAGCACTTTGCGGTGCTCCTTGCGTCCTATCAGCTTACTAGTAGCATATGCTACAGCATCACCGTCACTGTTCTGCCATAGTGCACCACTCACTTTGTCAAACCTGTTAATGAGTTCTTGTTGCGGTGTCTTCTCGCCAAACTCTGAGAACAGCCACACTAAAGGATATTCCTCTTCCACAGTGTTGCTAAACCCATAGATTGAATAGGCAATGTTTAGGGGCTTCAGTGCTTCTGCAAATGCACCAGCACCAGCACACGCCATGTCAAACTTGCGACCAGACATACTACCACTGCAATCTACCAGCAGACATACAGCAGTGTCTGTTGTGTCACTTACAACACGCTGACGAAACACCTTGGTAGAAAACTTGTCGTCACCACTGATGATGCGATGCAGACTACCATTGTGCAGCTTGCCTTTAGTCTTGCCATACTCATACCTGTCACGGCTACGTGTCTGCAATTTAAGGCGTAACTTGTTAGCCATTGGTCTAGCGTTACTAGTAATGTAGTTGCTAACATCATGCTTGTGCATGTATCCAATGTGCATGTGTTCGTCTACAATTTTAGGCATAGCCTTGTCAAAGTTGACGATGACATACTCATTAGCATTAGGGATAGCATATGCGCCCTTCTCAATGGGTTGAGCTGTCATGTGAATGCCTGTGCGCGTAGGCTTATGCTCGTGCCCCATAGCTTTCATTAGCTTGTCAACATTGATTAAACGGTCTACATCGTCGTCAATGGGCTTACCCTCACCGTCACCCTTGTCACCACCTTTGCCCTTGCCTGTGCCGTCGTCACCCTCACCCTTGCCCTTGTATTCTTCAGGGTCTTGATCGTATAGGTCTTTAAGGATACGCTCTGCCAAATCCATAACTTGTGCAGCTTCACCATGCTCACGTACTGCAATGAGTTCTTCGCTGTACTTATCCAGCTTAGCTAGCCGTGTACGTGCATCATCATCAATGGCTGTTGACATCTGTGCCTGTGCTTCTACGCTTGATGCAATCCAGTCACGCAAACTAGCGTCCCACACAAACAGAGGCAGTGTCAGTAGCTGCTGTTCTCGCAGTTCTTTGTCTGTGCTTGATGTGTGTTTCTTGATGTCGTCAGCATACACATACCAGAAATCATTACTAATAACACGGTCACCTGCATACTCCATATCGTTGCGATAGTCAATGCGATGATCTTCAATTAGATTGTTGATAAGGGCCAACAAACCGCCGGGTTTTACTTTATTTAAAAATGTAAAGTCACTGTGCACCACATGGCTTGTCTCATGCTTTACAAAGTAACGCATACGGGTTAGCCACTCTTCGCTGGTTTTGCTTGTAATTGCAGGCAGATAGATGGTTTTACCGTCAGTTCGTGGTGTTGAGTCTGGTTTGTCCCACTGCACGTTAACACCGCTATTAGTAGCACACGCTGCTACGTATGTCTCAAACTGTTGAACGTCAAGTAGATTCATAGTAATGCTTCCTCATCAGTTTCTGGTGTTGGTTTCTGCTTTGGCACACGTTTACCTAGAATGGCTTGGCTTTCTGCTGTACGCTCACCATTAACCTCAGGGAACGGCCAAAACGTCAGTTTACTTTCGTCACATCTGGATACATGTACGTCACAAATATCTGATTGAATTCTGAATCCAGCCATGGCTCTACATCCTCCAATCCGTTATTAGTAACATACTGTCGCAGCAATTCATTCTTAAACTGCTGCTCGTGATCGTCGTCATGCAGAATGATGACGGACCCTAATTCATCCCTCATGACATTCATCCTCCATGCTTTCATAGTCGTTGAGATAGCAGCGATATGCAATAGGGTCAATGGCTTTCAGTATCTGAGATGCATAGAATACCACACCACACACCTCAATAGTGCCGTACACCTCGTCAAGATATTGGTCAAAATTATTCATGATGTTCCTCAATTGATAAAGTAAATGATTGCGCCAACGATTATAAAGGCAGCCAGTATTTCCATACTATCGCCACAATATGTCAAAGAAACCTGCCAGTGCTACTAGTAACACTAGGCTGACAGCAATTGATTCGATAATGTCTCGCATTATACAGTTGCTCCAAGTGCACGTAGACGGGATTTTGTGGTGCGTGTAGGCCAGCGGGCCAGTGTTTCTTTATTGACAAAGAATTTTACATCACGATAGAGAAATGTTCCGATGTGATTGCCATGCAAATATACCTTGGCTTGCTCCATTCGTGCATGTGTAGGCTCGTCAAGCTCACACTCATACACTACCTCAGTATTGGCATTCTTCCAGTTCTTACGATGTGCCACTGCCATACACATTTCTTTTTCAATCTTACGCATGTTTCTTGCTCCAATAAAATGAGAATCCAAAGCGCCACACCTTAACAAAGTGTAAGCCACCGACCTTTTTGTAAGATATTTTACGCATGATAATTTACCAGTTCCTGACTTTTACTTCAAACTGTTGTTCGCGTTCATCGTCACGCATTACAAATGCCTCGCATGGATAGTTGTCATATCGTGTTTCATCTTCTGCCCACTGAGCAAAAGCTAACGCTTCTGTTTCAGTTTCAAAGTAATGCCAAGTTACGCCAAGGCAAGGCAACATATCACGGCTATATTTCATGGTGTTTGCAGGGAGTTTGCACTCCCTGTCCTCATTACTAGTAACTTATTCCTGAGAATTCTTGGCTTGCAGGATGGAGTCTGCCAACAGTGCCACCTTACCCCACAGTGTAGCGAGTTCGTCTTGCGTGAACACCTCACGTGTCTCACTGTTCCACTTCTTTTCTGCACCATCAAGGAATGCAAGCATCCGGTCAAAGTCACTCTTGGCTTCTTGCAATTCACTCTTACCCTTGGGCATTGGATTGCCAGCATCATCGCTCTCGATGTTGCCACCGTCGTCACGCTTCCACACGTCAACACCGTTACTAATAGCTTTCCCGATGACAGATTTTGCCGACCGAAGGGAGTTCTTTTCTTCCTTGGACAATTCTTTCATGGCTTCCAGTTCTGCCACTACTCGCTTGTGTTCCTCGTCCAGTTTTTCCACGTTATCCGGTGCACATGGATAGCAGGTAGCTCGCACATAATTGGCCCATACACCCTGCCCTGCCTCACGGCTGATGTCTTTACCCTCTTTGGCTTGTTGCAGTGCTACGCGCAGTTGATTTTCAAACATGATGATTCCTTTGCAATTGATTGACTTACTAGGCTTGATTTCAGGATGCTACTAATAACACCCTGAAGAAAACCTAGTGTTTTCTGTGGGTATCTTCCCCACTGTGCTACCAATTGACGGACTAAGTAGCTTCATCCTTCACCCCTAAGGCACTCGTACGGACTTTGGGTAGCCGTAGTCAAAGCTTGCCTGCAACATTTATTTATACAGCTTGATGTTGCTTGCTGTCATTTGCCTCTATTTTACATGCGAAGCTTACATGAAACTTACAAAGAACATTTGTTGTCTTTTCACAACACCAGCATTCGGTACGATTACCGCTTGCATCGTATGGCTTTCATTATACACATGAACCTTACACGAAACTTACAGGGATAGTCTGACAATTGAAAGTGACTATTTGTGTCTGGTGCACTGTTCGGTGCATGACTTTCATTATATGCCTGATTCTTACACCAAGCTTACAACTACTTGTCAGGATGTGTTGCAAGATTACAACACCTTCGCTAACTAGGTTAGCTTCGCTGCCCATGCCTTCCATTATGCACCCAATCCTTACACCAAACTTACAACTGAAGTGAGTACCTTAGTACGTATAAATATTGCCCCTATATAGAGGCCTTGCGGCCCCTAGTACGTATGTATTCAATTATTATTAATAACATATTGAGATAATGTTAGTTAATATATTAAATAATAGTTTAATATAATATATAAATAGTTGATTTAAATAAAGATATATAATATAATATATATTAATATAATATACTGGGGGTAGTATATATATAGTTGTATTTGTAATATACTTATATATTAACTATAACTATATATAGTAGTATATATATAATATAATAATATATAATATAGTATAAATATATATAATAATAAAGTAATAATATAATATATACTATATAATAATAATATATTATACTCCTTCTCAATTTAATACGCAAGTATTCGTGTGCAGACCGTGGTAAGGGGGGTAGGGGGGTTGGTTTTATGTTGCACAACCCTCTAAAACTATCTCATAAAAATTATGGTGTCTAGCTGTTTTATTACTAATAAGTTCTTATTTTATGAAATGAGGAGTCTCCCACCCACCCACCACTATTGTTTAAACGCATTTTAAGGGGGTTTTTAGCCGTTTTCTAGCAAAGTTAAGGGGTGAGTAGCTTAGCAGCTACAAAACGCCTCAAAAACAGGGATTTAAATGTTTGTACAAAAGTAACGTTTATATACCCCACCTGCTATAAGCATCCAACTTTAAGGTAGTTATGCTATTAATAACTAGTTTACATTTTCTTTTGTTCCTCTTTATAGGAATCCTCATGGCAAAACTTACGCTAAATAACATTGGCAGTCGATATGGGTCAATTGATGCTCTCAATGACAACTTTGACGCCATTGAGACAGCATTTGAAAACACGTTGAGTAGGGATGGCACCGGCCCTAACAACATGGAATCCGACCTAGACATGGACAGTAACGACATCATTAACGTCGGTGACTTGTCTGTGGGTAGCTTACGTGTAGGTGGAGTCCCTGTTTCTCCCGGTACAATCAACTACACTGGTCAGGTTAAAGAAACCATTGTTGCCACCGCAGGGCAGACAGTGTTTAACCTCACCTCTGTCAGTTACTCTCCTCTTACTAATAATTTGAGTGTATATGTAGACGGTGTATACCAAAATCCTAACCGCTATACAGAAACATCCAGCACCCGTGTAACTCTTTCAGAGGGTGTTCATGAAGGTGCAATTGTAGACTTTGTTGTTCTATCACTCACTGATCTACCCGGTACTGTAGATGCAGTTAATGTAACATATACGCCAGCAGGTAGTGGTGCACAAACAACTACTGTTGCTACTAAACTAAAAGAAACCGTCAGCGTCAAGGACTTCGGTGCTGTGGGCGATGGGGTGACGGATGACACGGCTGCGATTCAGGCGGCTATTGATTCACGTCCTCTTGGAGGCGTAGTTTATTTTCCGCAAGGCACGTATTTGACGGACGGCGGCCACGCATGTACAAACACTGGTGTCGAGTTGATCGGTGAAGGTATCGACGGAACTCGCATTCTGTTTAACCCAGCATCAACAGCCACTGGTGTTTTTATTCTAGGAAATAAGAGTGTGGCGACCGTCGTTAAACATTTGGCGCTTAGAGATATGCGAATCCAAATGCAAGGCGCTGATAAGTACGGTTTTGAGATGTACGGCTGCCGCGATGGTAGTGAAGTCTCTAATGTTTACATATCTGACTTTTCTTCTAGCGCTGTTCGACTGAACATGGCAGGGAATGGGACAGGAGTCGCGTCTGGCAAGATGAATCAAGGAGTCAAACTCACCCAAGTCATTTGCGAATCTTCTCAAGACATCACGGCCCCGAACGGAGTTTTTGACATTGATGGTACGTTTGAAACGACACTTGATACGTGTGCATTCAAAGGTGCAAGCGCCGCCACAAACAACGGCACTGCTATTGATATTGCATCTTCTGGTGAGTGCAGAAATGTTGTGATCATTAACGCCGCACTGCCGCATTTAAAGAATGGCGGTGTGGGGGGCAACATCGGCATTAAGTACGGACAGTGGGCACGAGAGTGTCGTGACATCTGCACTACTTTTGAAAACATCGACGGTAGCGCTGTTGTGTTTGATGGCAGTAACGTCAGTGGAAACAATTTGCCATTTCAATGCTATTCGCTTTATCCACGACTATATCAAACTAGCACGGCTGGTGTTCTTGATCCGGCTTTTGTGTTTGGTGATGCCAATACTTGCATGGTATCTCCAATTAGCGGCTACGTTACGTCGAAGGTATGGGTCAAGTTTGATGCGTTCACAAGTTTTCAGACACGAAACGTGGTAGAGATCGGCGCGGGGGCTGTAAATCCCGAAAACCTTGTAGGCGCAAACGTATTGTTTAACGCAAGTACACCGGACAGCAATGTCGTACAAGGTTTTTCTACCGCAGATACAACGACTCGGCAGTTTATTTTGACAAACACTAATCTGTCTGTGCGGTATGAAACCAACGGCACAAAAGTTGAATACACTCCTGCTTGGGATACATATTCATTAGCGGGTACATCCGGCGCACGTTGGAAAGACGCAACCGGCGATGATATTTTTCAGCTAACGCAAGGCGGTTCGCTGGCGTTAGGACAAACAATCGCGTATTTGCGATACCGGGGGTCTTCTGGTGAAACACTGCAAAGAGTTCTTGTAGGCGCTGCGGACAGTGGTGGTACTGGCTTCCGAACACTACTTCTTCCCAATTAAGCCATGATTACGCCAGCATTTTCATTGACTGCAACTGAACGAGTGCTTCCTAAATTAGCACTCGACTTCACTACCGCAAGTCTTGACCCACGCATTACGTTTACGCGAACCACTGGCGCGTCTAATCCTGCCACTTACGTCAACAATGGCGGGGCGGTAACCGCTGCAACCAACAATCAACCACGTTTTGATTACGATCCGGTAACATTGGTTTGCAAGGGGTTGCTTATTGAAGAATCCAGAAGCAACTCGTTAATTTATTCTGATCAATTTAAT